>CETK01040435.1_pt1 | contig 19737 bp, 17 predicted proteins | sample 361431 | NCBI WGS metagenome assembly CETK01 (sample SAMEA2622452, study PRJEB7988) | marine metagenome | biome: marine biome (ENVO:00000447); feature: surface water layer (ENVO:00002042); material: "saline water (ENVO:00002010), including plankton (ENVO:xxxxxxxx)" | depth 5 m | reverse complement strand
TGCCTTCTAAGTTCCATTACGAAATAAATTTCTAAATTTGCAATCCACTTTATTTTAACCAAATAAGCATGACAGAGGCAAAAATTTTTAGCTGTTCGCAGAGCCACGATTTAGCTACGAGTATAGCAAAAGGTTTTGGTGCTAAGTTAGGTAAAATTAAGTTTTCCAATTTTAGTGATGGAGAATTTCAACCCTCCTTTGAGGAATCTGTTCGTGGTTCTAGAGTATTTGTTATCGGGTCTACCCATCCGAATTCAGATCATCTTATGGAAATGCTTTTAATGCTTGATGCCGCTAAGCGTTCATCAGCAAGACATATTGCTGCTGTCCTTCCTTACTTTGGGTGGGCTAGACAAGACAGAAAGGACAAGCCGAGGGTCCCCATAGGAGCAAAATTAATTGCAAATCTAATAGAGGCTGCAGGAGCTACAAGAATAATTACTATGGATTTACACGCTGACCAAATTCAGGGTTTTTTTGAAAAGCCTGTTGATCATTTGTATGCCTCTACCATATTTGTTCCACATATAAAAAACTTAAAATTAAAAAACTTAACTATAGCCTCTCCTGACATGGGAGGGTCTAAGCGTGCATATGCGTATTCTAGATTTTTAGAATCAGAAGTTGTCATTTGCTATAAGCAAAGAAAAAAAGCAAATATTATAGATAGCATGGAACTTATTGGTAACGTTGAAGGAAAAAATGTTGTTTTAGTTGACGACATGGTCGACACTGCAGGTACACTTACAAAAGCTTCTGATTTAATGATTCAAAGAGGAGCTTTATCAGTTAGGGCTGTCTGTACGCACGGTATATTGTCTGGTGACGCACATAAGAGAATAGAAAAATCTAGTTTATCGGAGTTAATAATTACCGATACCATACCAGTTGAGTCCAAATCTAGAAAGGTTAAAATTCTAAGTTGTGCCCAACTTTTTGCATCTACTATGAAGAACGTTCATTTAAACAAATCAATAGATAAAAACTTTTTAAATTAAAATAATGAAATCAATAACTATCAATGGGAGCACTAGAGAAGTTCTCGGGAAAAAGTCAACAAAAGAGTTGAGAAAACAAGGCATGGTCCCTTGCGTCTTATATGGTGAAGGTGAAGCTATTCATTTTAGTGCTAAAGAAATTGATTTTTCTAAACTCGTTTACACACCTAACGCTCACACTGTGAAAATTGTTCTAGAAAAAAAAGAACTAGACGCTATTTTGCAAGACATCCAGTTCCATCCTCTTTCAGATAAAATTTTACATGTTGATTTCTATCAACTGATTGAAAACAAGGAGGTTTCAATGGAAATACCAGTAAAAATCGAAGGGTCTGCACCAGGTGTATTAATAAGTGGAGGTGTTTTAATAGTCAACCAAAGAAAACTAAAAGTCAAAGCTCTTCCTAAAAATTTACCAGATTTTATAACAGCTGAAATATCAAAACTAGAATTAGGAGATAAACTGTATTCATCGGAATTAAAGGATGAAAAGTATGAATTTCTTCATCCAGATAATACAGTGGTTTGTCAGGTTAAAGTTGCTAGAACATCATTAAAGGAAATTGAAGAAACAGAAGCAGATGTGAGTGAAGAAACAGCTGACGACTCTAACGAAGAAAAAAAGGAAACCGCTGAATCGAAAGAAGAAACTCAATCAAAGGAATAATTTATTGGCAAAATTTAAAATGACTTTAAATGTCCTGGTGGAATCCTTTTAAAAAATCTCAACCAAAAGTTATTTCTAAAAAATACTTGATTGTTGGTATCGGTAATATTGGAATGGATTATGCTTTAACGAGGCATAATTTGGGTTTTGATGTGTTGAATTATATAGCCAAAAAAAAAGAACTAAAATTTACTGAATTAAGGTATGGTGCAATTGGAAAGCTTAAATATAAGGGTCGTATTTTTGTTTTTTTAAAACCATCAACGTATGTAAATAGGAGTGGTGATGCGGTAAAATACTGGATGGCTAAAGAAAAAGTAAATCTTTCAAATTTACTAGTTATTTGTGACGACTTAAATTTATCTTTTGGGACGGTTAGAATCAAAACGAAAGGAAGTAATGGCGGTCATAATGGACTCAAGGATCTTGAATCTAAATTAGGAACCAATAATTATGGAAGATTAAGGTTTGGAATTAAAAATAGAGGTAAAAAAAACACAACCCAGTTTGTTTTGGATAAATGGAATAAAAATGAACTAGATATTTTAGAAACCTACTTCAAAAAAATAGAAGAGGCAGTCTTTGCCTATACATTGCTTGGACCATCTATTGCAATGAATAATTTTAATAATTAAACCTCTAATTTGCTAACTCAAAATTCGAGGTAACAGACGACGAAAGATTATTTTCTTTATCCCTGGTTATTATTCTCCACAAATAAATATTTCCCTTTTGAAGCTCTACTTCAAAATTTTGACTTATAATTTTTTCATTTTTAATTTCCTGACCATTTGAGTTATTCTCAATTATTAAATCATAGTTTTCAATGTCTCCGTCTAGATCATATCCTTCCCACTGAAATGTCACTATATCGGTTGAATTTATAATTGATTCATTTAAAGGTAAAATTAGTTTAGCTGGAAATGGGATATGAGTCAACTGAGATCGACCTTCCAAATAAAAGTTTCTAGTTTCACTTAACGCGATATTCTCACTTGATTCAGATTTACTTATTACATACCAACTATAAGGTGCACCTCTCTCCAAAGTCACCCTTGCAAATGTCTGGTTAGTTGCACTTGAACTTTTTAAATTAGTTATCTGGTTTTCAATGATTAAATCGTATGTATCAGTATGTTTTGCTTCAGTCCAACTAAATTCTACATCTGCTGAATTTGAATTTGAGTTTGAAAATAAACAAGTATTGTTATTTTCGGGATTAATTAACGTTACCTGCTCAGGATCGGGTATAGGGTCTTTGCATGAAAAAAATAAAATAACAACAAAAAATATTCTACATTCTTTTATCATCTTTTTATAAATTTTATTGTCTCAAATCCAGAGTTGGAATGAATCTTTAAAATATAATTCCCGACTGGAAGTATAGAAATGTCCAATTTAAAATATCTGGAAACAGGATCTAATTTAATTTTCTTTGAATGAACAATATTTCCAAAAATATCAATGATTTCAATTTTAGAGTAAAATGAATCACCTCCTATTAAAAGATTTAAATCATCTATTGATGGATTAGGATATATTTGTGACTTTTTACCAATATATATGAACTCTTGGTGCATACCTTGACATTCTTCAGCCGTTATGACTTTAATTATATTAAGTCCATTATTTAAATCAAAATCTTTTGCATTTTCATAAGTTGAGATTTTTTTTCCATTTATATCAACAATATATTTTTTACCACCTTCAAATTTTAAACTCACAGTTTTATTTGATTTGTCAATTTTACTTGTAACATTCAAAGGTAACGGTTGGTCAATAACTGTGGTGAAACAGTTTTGAAAACTACTAACCTTTTCCATTACACAAATTTGGTATGTCCCAGATGATAGATTTTGAATTAATAATTCTTGATTAAACATGGTAATTGTTCGGTAGTAACCATCACTTGATGATATTTCAACTTCATAATCAAAAATTGCTATTGCAGAGATTTGTATTTCACCATTTTGTTTTTCACTACATGTCACATTCTTTTTAGATATTATGATATTTCTTTCGTCATTTAAATCGCATAAATCCCCTACTCCATTATTATTGAAATCAGCTTGGTCTGGATTAGTTATAAAAGGACAGTTGTCCTCGTCATTTGGAATCAAATCACCATCTGTATTAGACTTAATTTCGCCAGCTAGACATAATCTTAGTTCCAAAAATTTTAAAGTACCAGTGTCAACGGGGTACTGATCAATAATTCTTAAAGTCCACTCTCCTCCAGAATTTAAATCATAAAAATCCTTAAGATTCCCAATCGGTTTATATATACCCGTAAATGGAGGTGTGGCACTTTGTATTGGATTTGGAGACTCTAAATCAAAAACCGTATTTGTATAATTAATACCTGTTCCTCCTAAATTTTGGGTTAAAATTACCTCATTCCCCTCAGGCGAAATTAAAATTATTGACAAGTCTTGTACATAACTATGATCAATGCTTAATTCTAGATCTAAGTCGACAATTTTCAAATTATCTAGAACGTTTATTTTTACTTCTGTTATACCCTCTAATGCGGATGTTGCATCACTTAAATTGACAGGAATATTATTAGATGTATAGGCATTACAGCTAACTATAGTTGTAGAAAATTTTCTTGAATTCGAGGGAAGACCATTACCACAAGTGTTTAAAGCTGACACCCTCCAATAGTAAGTCTCCAATGGATCTAAATTTGAAATTGAAATTTTGTTTTCAATAGTTTTTTCATCTTTTACAAGAGAGGAAAAATCCTCAACTGTACTTAACTCAAATCTGTAATTGTCAGAATAATTAACAGTCGACCACTCAAAATTTTGATTTATATTGACATCGGTTGCGTTATCATCTGGGGAAACTAAGTTTGGTGAAGAAATACTGTCAGGGTAGAAACTCGCAATAAATCTTTCTTTTTCAGAGATATTCTCGTGAGTACCACTTAAGATTATGTCATATGTTCCATAAGGTAATTCATTTCGATTCAGCACAATGCTAGCTCTTGTACCAGAAGAGTTTAAACTAGTTGGAGATATGTTATATGAAATTTGGTCTGGAAACTCCAAAAGTTCAAATTCAACATCACCACTGAAATTATTATATGTCTTGAAATTAAATTCAAAAGTTAATTCTTCGTCCCCACAGCTAATTTTTTCAGGTTCAATAAAGGGAAATGCGAAGTCTCTTTCTTCGATTTTAAATGATGAAGAATTTACCGCAAAATAAATATTATTATCGGCTGAAATTTTAATTCTAGCTCTTTCAGTAGAGATATTTCCAGGTACAATTATATACGCCTCTCCACTATTTGGTATATTTTCCGCTAGAGGTATAGAGAAGTTTTCGCCACCATCAATGGATAAGAATAAAGAAATTCTATCGGTGTTGATAGGCGGCCTATCAGTATTTGCTACATCCCAAATTATTTTTTGGTTAGATCCAGATTTCCAAACAATATCATTTGAATCATTTGATATAATCCTAAAAGGTCCGGCAGTTTCAGCAACAAAAATTTTCTTCACGTCTTGTGAAATTTGTCCCATCCCGTTGGGATTCGATTCACTTCTGTCCCTAACCGTAACTCCCCAAGTTAGTGTTCTCTCAACATTTGATACTGTTTCCCAAGATGAAAAAAGAGTCGGGTTTGATGAAGTTAAATTTCCATTTAAAGTTTCAGAGATGTTAGGTATGAACCTGATTTCGTTTTCAGATGGGGGGACTGATCTATTTATACTTCCAGTTAAAAGTTGAGGTCCAAAGTTGAATGCGTCAACTCGTCCCGAGTCGAGTTGTTCCCAACAATAAGTCAAATGATCATTATCGGAATCAAACCCACTTGCTTTAAGATAATATGCTGTACCTCTTGGAATATAAAAATCTTCACCTGCACTCACAGTTGGCTTTTGATTTGAAGAATTAACATTTGAATGACAAGAAACATTATCCACATATGATTCAATATCCTTTATGCTATGATAGTGAAAATAGGGATCACTATGGCGCTGCATATTTTCTCCAGAAACAAATCCTGCATATGACATAATAGTAGAACCACTTCCTGGCTCTGATGAAACACCAAAAGGTTCTGGGTCATATGCATAAGTATGGGTAGCTCCAAATTGATGCCCAACTTCATGCAAAACAAAATCAAGATCAAAATAATCATTTAAAAAAAATCCACTACTCCCGTTGGTAGCTGTGAATGGATGAGCTGAATAGGCTCTGTCCTTACTTTCGTTAACACATACATTCCCTACAGAACCCGCGTCACCGCTTGCTTGACCACGATGAAACAAATGTCCCAAGTCATAATTCTCTTGCCCCACTAATGATGACAGAGTAGAATGGATTTCACTTGCAAAATTTGAGTTGAATGGATCACTAGACTTATCTTCATACATAAGAGATGCATCAGATACAATGATTAGTCGAATTCCTAAGTCGACTTCCATTATTTCATTTAGCCTATTAATTGTTGAGACTACTGCAGCAAAAGCATCTTCTGAATTAGTTCCATTTTGATCATTATTGTCTCCCCAAAATTCTGTGTATTCCCCTGAAGCGGCAACTGCAATTCTAAAAGATTTAGGTGCTCTATTTATGGTTTTCTTTGATTTTCTATGATTTGTTTTTTGTGCCGAAGAACTAATTTTAATCGAATTTGTTTTGCAAAATAATTTTTCTTCTATATAGTTATACTTGTCAGACCTATAAAAAATGTGCTCTGTATTACTATCTTTTAGTGGTTGTAAAAATACAAATCCTTTTGGTGTTCTAAGAGTTCCTGAGATACCAAGTGACGAAAAAGTAATTCTCAAAATGACGTTTTTTCTTTTATCACTGTAACCTCTAAAAGTTCTGATGTTAGGGTATTTCATCTGAATTTTTTTGGACAAAGTTTTTGTTTCCGTCAACAAAAAAAGTTCAAGTTCCCCTTCTTCATTTGGGAAATCTACTTTAAAAATTTCGCTATCCTTTATGCTTAGAATTTTTCTGGTAAAAATTTTGTTTTTAAAAGTTATGAATTTAATTCCCTTTCCAAAATTAACTTTATTTTCATGTTTTGACAAACTGTTAATTTCCCAGTAATCTTGACAATAGGAAAATTGAATTATTAATGAAAAAAAAACTAAAATTAACTTTCTCAAAATCTAACCATTTAAAACAAAGGTTTTGTATCTTTCATACAGAAACACATTCAATACTTTTCAACTAAAGATAAACTTTTTTCGTGAAGGTAATTTATGGTATAGATAATTACAAATCCTTAAAATCATGTGCTTTAACCATTGGCACTTTCGATGGTGTACATGTGGGTCATCAAAAAATAATTAAGCGTCTAGTAACCGTTTCAAAAAATAAGAATATTCATCCTGTTGTGTTGACTTTTTTCCCTCACCCAAGAATGATTTTACAAAGTGATACATCAATAAAGCTAATCGATACTCTTGAAGAAAAAATTCATTTACTTAAAAGACTAAATATTGGTACTTTAGTTGTACATCCTTTTTCTAAATCCTTCTCTAGAATGACGGCAAACGAATTTGTTAGAGATATAATTGTGAAATCCCTTTCGGTAAAATATTTAATTATTGGATATGACCATCGTTTTGGGAGGAACAGAGAGGCAACTGTAGACAACTTAATTAATTGTGGTTTTACGTACGGTTTTGAAGTGGAAAAAATACAGGCTAAGGAAATAGAGTCGGTGAATGTAAGTTCAACTAAGATTAGAAATGCAATCACAACTGGAGACATACATAAAGCAAACAAATACTTAAATCGTCCCTTTGGGATAACTGGTAAAGTTGTGACTGGAAATGGGATTGGTAGAAAACTTGATTTCCCAACGGCAAATATTTCTATTAGTGAAGATTCTAAATTACTTCCCAAAGACGGGGTTTACTTTGTGAAATCTTCAATTAAAAGTCGTTATTTATTTGGGATGATGAATATTGGATTTAGACCCACGGTCAAGGGGAAAGTAAGAACAACTGAAGTCCATTATTTTAACTTCAATGAAAATTTATACGATAGAAAAATAAAAATTGAGGTTCTTGATTTGATTAGAAATGAAAAAAAATTTAATTCTTTAGAAGATCTTGAAAAGCAACTGCTACTTGATAAGAAACTTTGCGAAGATTTGATTCAAAAATTGTAAAATCAATAGTTTATCTTTGAGTTAGAAAAATGATACCATTACAATTATTAAGGGAAAATAAAAAGAAAATAATTGAAAGCTTGAAGAAAAGGGGCTTTGATTACAAAACAGCTATTGAAAGGGTTCTTCAATTAGATCTTGAAAGAAGACAGATACAAACTGATATGGATTCTAGTCTCGCAGAAACAAATAAATTATCAAAGTTAATTGGAGAACAAATTAAATCAGGAGACTTATCCCAGGTTGAGTTTTTGAAAGAAAAGAATTTGGAGTTAAAGGACAAGAATAAAGTCTTTCAAAATGATTTAAATAAAATAAAAAAATCATTATTTGAGGAAAGATGTAATATACCTAACCCACCTTTAAACATTGTTTTAAAAGGAAAAAATTCAGATGATAATGAAATAATTAAACAAAGTTTAAAATTAGATCAAACTAGAAACAAATTACTTTCTCATTGGGATTTGGGTAAAAAATATGACATAATAGATTTTGAATTAGGAGTTAAAATTACGGCTGCCGGATTTCCAGTTTATAAGGGAAAAGGTGCTAAGCTTCAAAGAGCGCTAATAAACTTTTTTTTGGACAAAAATACCTGTGAAGGTTATCAAGAGGTTCAGGTCCCCCATCTTGTTAATTACCAGTCAGCATATTCCACCGGACAGCTGCCGGATAAAGAGGGCCAAATGTATTTCTTGGAAAAAGAAAATCTATATTTAATCCCAACTGCAGAAGTCCCTATAACCAATATTTACAGAGGTGTTACTTTAGATGAGTCGCATTTGCCAATTACTCTTACAGGTTACACTCCGTGTTTTAGAAGGGAAGCTGGAAGCTATGGTAAAGACGTAAGAGGACTTAATAGGCTTCATCAGTTTGATAAAGTAGAAATAGTAAGATTAGAGAAGGGAGATAGATCCTTAGAAGCCCTTAAAGAAATGGTAAATCATGTTGAAAAAATTGTCAATCAACTCGAACTTCCATACCGTATTGTGAGATTATGTGGAGGTGATTTAGGTTTTACGTCTGCATGCACGTATGATTTCGAGCTATTTTCAGCAGCACAAAATAAATGGTTGGAAATTAGTTCGGTTTCTACTTTTGAAAATTTTCAGTCAGAAAGGTTGAAAATAAAATACAAATCCAAGAATGGAGTGAAAAAAAATGTTCATACTTTAAATGGAAGTGCACTAGCTTTACCCAGAGTAATGGCATCACTACTAGAAAATTGTCAGACTAAAAATGGAATCGAGATACCTAAGTGTCTTATCCCGTATACAGGGTTTAAAATCATAAATTGAATTTCCCAAGATGGATTTTTTTAATCCCAAAAAAACTTTAGGTCAGCATTTTTTAAAAGATTCAAAAATTGCAGACAAAATAGTTAATTCTCTTAATCGAGATAAAAAAGATTTAATACTTGAAATTGGCCCTGGTAGAGGAATTCTCACTCAGAAATTAGTTGAAAAATACTCAAATTTGTATTTAATTGAGATTGATAAGGATTTATTACCACATTTAAAATTGAAATTCCCCAAACTTGAAAAAAAAATATTTAATGTAGATTTTTTAAAGTTTACCTTCGATGACTTTTTTAAGAAAAAGAATATCTCAATAATAGGCAACTTCCCTTACAACATATCTTCTCAAATAATTTTTAAAATTATTGATAATAAAGACCATATAGATTGCTTGGTGGGAATGTTTCAAAAAGAGGTAGCAAAAAGAATTTGTGAAAAACCAGGATCAAAGACATATGGGATAATATCTGTTTTGACTCAGTTGTATTTTGATGTAAAATACTTATTCACTGTATCTCCAGAAGTTTTCACACCTAAACCAAAAGTGTTTTCAGGAATTATATATTTAAAGAAAAAAAAGAAAATATTAATTAATTGTAATAAAGGATTATTACATAAGGTTGTAAAGACTAGCTTTCAACAAAGAAGAAAGACATTAAGAAATAGCCTTAAGTCTCTGAGGATTCCAAAAAGTATCACAGAAGATAGTATATTTGATTTAAGACCCGAGAAAATTTCAGGCGAAGACTTTATAGCATTAACTGAACTGATTGAAAATGGAAAAGCTACATGAAAATGATCTCTTTTTTGAGAAAATTAAAAATCTTATAAAGGAAAACAAAAATAAAGTTCTTAAGAAAGAATTAAGTAATTTTCATTACGCTGATATAGCAGAGATAATAAAGCAGATTTCTTTAGACGAGGCTATTCATATCGTCAAGCTTTTAGAAAGTGATATAACTGCTGAAGCACTTGCTGAAGTTGACGAAAGTTTTAGGGAAAGAATTATAAGTAAACTCTCGGCCCAAGAAATCGCTGAGGAGATAGAGGAACTCGATACTGATGATGCAGCTGACATAGTCGGCGAACTTCCAGAGATTTTACAAGAAAAAGTTTTATCAAAAATTGAGGACACTGAGCACTCTCAAGATATAAGAGAACTTCTTAATTATGATGAAGGAACAGCCGGGGCACTTATGGCCAAAGAACTTGTCAGTGTTAACGAGAATCTAAGTGTGACAAACTGTGTACGGGCAATTAGAAAGCAAGCTAAAGAGGTTACTAGAGTACACTCTATTTATGTGACCAATTCAAAAGATAAATTACTTGGTAGATTATCTCTAAAAGATCTCTTAACAGCAAATACAAAAGCAAGAGTTAAAGACATATATATTCCTAATGTAGATTTTGTAAATGTTAAAGAAGATGTTAATGAAGTCGCAAACATTATGTCAAAATATGACTTAGAAGCTATCCCTGTAGTAAATGATAAAAAAAAATTACTAGGAAGAATTACTATTGATGATGTACTCGACATTATTAAAGAGGAGGCCGATAAAGATTATCAACTTGCTGCTGGTATATCAAAAGAGGTTGAGGCTAACGATAACATATTTCAACTTACCCGAGCTAGACTTCCTTGGCTCTTTCTAGGCCTCATAGGAGGATTAGGCAGTGTATTTATTTTAAAAGATTTTGAAGAAATTATGATAAAATCAGAACTAAGAAGCCTTTTTTTCTATACACCTTTGATTGCAGCAATGGCAGGTAATGTTGGTGTCCAGTCTTCTGCAATAATTGTTCAAGGTATTGCAAATCATGTTATTAAAGGCTCGCTTTTCAATAGATTATTTAAAGAAATAGGTTTGGGATTGATTAACGGTTTAATTCTTTCTATTGTTTTAATAATTTTTGGCGAAATAATTAACCAAGATATGCTTTTAAGTTTGACCGTAGCAGTTTCAATGATGAGTGTCATTATTTTATCTGCTCTAATAGGAACTTTCGTCCCTATAATTCTAGATAGACAAGGTTTTGACCCAGCAATTGCGACTGGTCCATTTATTACAACGGCTAATGATATTTTAGGAATATTTCTTTTCTTTTATATTGCAAAATCAATTCTGGGATTTTAATTCTTTGCAATGAAAATTTTACATTTAGACAAAAACCATGACTCTCTTGTCGATGAGTTGAAAAATAGTGGTTATATGAATGTAGAAGCCTACAAAATGGAATTAGCTGAAGTCAAATTAATTATTGATCAATTTGATGGAATTATTATCAGAAGTCGTTTTAAAATTGATTCTGATTTTTTAAAAAATGGTAGGAAGATCAAATTTATTGCTAGAGTCGGTTCAGGTATAGAAAATATTGATGTTCAATATTTAAAAAAAAGAGGAATAAAACTAATCTCAGCACCAGAAGGGAACAGTAATGCAGTCGGAGAACATGCTGTCGGTTTAATTTTAAGCTTACTGAATAAATTAAATCTAGCAAATGATTCTGTGAAAAATAAGCTATGGATTAGAGATAAATTCAGAGGACACGAAATTGAAAATAAGACAATTGGGATAATCGGTTACGGAAATACGGGCAGAAGTTTAGCGAAAAAATTAACAGGTTTTAATGTAAAAGAAATAATATTTTTTGACATCATAAATAAAACTAAGGATTCAATTGCAAGACAAGTTTCAATTGAAGAGCTTCAAAAAAAATCTAACATTTTAAGTATTCACACTCCGCAAAACAAATTAAGCATTGGGATGATTAACAAAGATTTTATCCAAAAAATGAAAAATCCATTTTGGCTTATTAATACCGCAAGGGGTAGTGCAATAAAAACTAAAGATTTGATTTATGGAATTCAAAATGGTAAAATCCTAGGCGCTGGCTTAGATGTTTTAGAATACGAAAAAAAAACTTTTGAAAATACCTTTGATGATAAAATTGATCAAGATTTTTTTGATCTAATTAAAAATGAAAAAATAATTTTAACACCACACATTGCAGGTTGGACTTATGAAAGTCATTCAAAATTAGCTAAAATTATCGTTCAAAAAATCCAAAAAGATTTTCCTGTTTAAAATTTTTCGATAAGACCAATTGAAGGGTTTTATAAGTTCTCTGTTCAAGAAGAATGTTTTGATTGAATTTTTTAATATGGCTTAGTGAAATTCGGTTAAAGTGTCTAACAGTGAATAATGAAACTTCTTTTTCGACTGAAACCTTAAAGGTTTCCTTCAATTCATCTAGCAGTTTAGCCAAACCGTCATATTTATTGTTTAGCACTACAGAGAAACTTATAGCAGAATTTTGAATTAATTCAACCTTCATTTTATATTTTGATAACATTGCAAAGATTAATGAAATTTTTTTTTCTACAATAAATGAAAAATCTTTTGATGAGATTTTTAACAGAACTCTATTCCATTTCACAATATGTGAAGGGATGTTTCTAATTGTAAAATCCTGTTTGGAAATAAGAGTACCTTCCCTTAATGGACTTAAAAATGACTTGACAAAAAGAGGGATGTTTTTTTTCTTTAATGGCTGCAAAGTCTTTGGATGAATAACAGAGGCTCCATAGAAAGCTAGTTCAATAGCCTCTTCATAAGAAATTTTTTTTAATAATTTAGCTTTATTAAAATACCTTGGATCTGCATTTAATACTCCTCTAACATCTTTCCAAATTGTTACCATTTTAGCATTTAAAGCATAAGCAAAAATTGCAGCTGAATAATCTGAACCCTCCCTACCCAAGGTAGTAGTAAATGATTTTTTGTTACTCCCAATAAAACCTTGGGATATGAATAATCCCTTGCCTTTAATTTTTCTTTTAATAGATTTAGATGTTTTTTCAAAATTAACATTTGCGTCCCGATAATACTCATCAGTTATAATGCAAGACCTAGCATCAATCCATTTTGAATTCAATCCAATTGAGTTTAAATACTTAGAAATAATAATTGAAGACAAGATTTCTCCGTATGAAACTAATTGGTCATAAATGAAATTATAATCATTCTCTTTGTTTGATTTTAAAAACTTGTCGATTTCATTAAATAATGACAAAACTATTTTTAAGACTGTCTGACGGTTTTTTTGGAACAAACCTTTGACAATATCTGTATGGAAATTTTTTATTAATTCTAATTTAGTTTTTAAATTTTTATACGATTTTGTGTATGATAAAACGAAATCTTCCATAGAATTTGTTGTTTTACCCATAGCAGAAACGATGAGAATCATTTCGTCACAATTATCATTTCTGATTATATTAGATAGTCTTTTAATGCTTTCACAATCTTTAATTGAGGCACCCCCAAATTTGTATACTTTCATTTTTTTATAAGATAATTTTTAATGGATTTTTTATCAATCTGTATAGTTTTCCAATCACTTAAAATTTTAGCACCCGAATTTTTGTAAAATTTTATCGCATTAACATTCCAATCTAAAACTACCCATTCCGCTCTCCTTACACCCTCTTTCTGTGCTATTTCAATGAATTTCTTGTAAAGTTCTTTTCCAATACCTTGCCCCCTAAAGTTTTTTTTAACAATTAGATCTTCAAGATGTAGTGTTTTTCCTTTCCAAGTTGAATATCTTCTGTAAAAGAGCGCCATCCCAACAATTTTTTTCCTTTTTTCAGCTACCAAACATCTAAATTTTGGATTTTCACAAAATCCATCATTAATTAAATCATCAACGTTTATTGAAACTGACTTAGGCTCTTTTTCAAATTCTGCCAATTCTTTAATTAAACCCAAGACTGAAACCATATCATTTATTTCAGCTTTTCTAATCAATATCTCATCCATGAATGCAAAATTATAATTAAAATCAACTATTTAAATAATGGATGAAGAATCTAACAATTAAGTTACATAGTGTTAAATTAAATAAGGCTCTTGACTATTTTTTCAAAAATTTCAGGTTTATCGTAGTGAACCCAGTGACCAGCGTTATGGACTTTGTGCAGTGAATATTTTGGAAAACATTTTTTAATTAATTTTTCATCAACCTTAAGTATATAGTCAGATTTGGAACCTTTAATAAATGCAGTTGATTTGTTAAAAGATAAATTTTCATGATCAAATAATCCAATTTCTGTAATTTTTTCTTCTAAAACTTTTAGGTTGATGCGTAGCTTAAATTTTCCCTTTTTATCTCTGTAAATATTTTTCATCAAAAAGGATCTTAGAAAACTATCTTTAACAAAACTTTTATAGACTTTATCAATCTCGGATCTCATTTTAAATGAATCTAAATCGAGATACTTATAGCCATTTATTATTTTTCTAAAGTCAGGAAAATAAACCTTCGGGGCTATATCAACAACAATTAATTTTTTTACCCTTTCTGGAAATAATAATGAGAATTTCATTGCCGTTTTGCCCCCCATAGAGTGCCCAATTATGATTGAATCATGAATTTTGTGTGAATTAAAAAAAGGTATTAAATCTTTGGCCATGTGATCATAACTCATACTTTCGTCCCAAAAACTTTTACCGTGATTTCGTTGATCTATTAAATGAAACCTAAACTTTCCTAGATCAAATTTTTTAGCAAAACCTCGCCAATTATCACCCATGCCTAAAAATCCATGTAATATTATTACATTATTGTCACCATCCCCAATTTGCTGAGAATTTAAAATTTTCACTTAAGAACCTCTTTATATTTTGAAATTATATTTTCCAACCCATTATAAAGAGACTCAGTTATTAGGGCGTGTCCGATTGAAACCTCTAAAAGGTTTGATATTTTTTCTTTGAAAAAGGAAATATTCAAAAGATTTAAATCATGACCTGCATTAATTCCAATTCCAAGTTTGTTTGCTTCTTTTGCAGATTGATAATATTCTGAGATCGCTTTTTCTTTATTTATATTAAATTGATGTGCATAATTAAAAGTATATAATTCAATTCGATCAGCTCCTATTTCATAAGCCCCTCTAACCATTTTAGGGTCAGGATTGACAAAGATTGATGTCCTAATACCACTAGATTTTAATACCTGAATTTTTTTATATAAAAAGTCTGAGTACTGAATTGTATCCCACCCTGAATTTGATGTGATATTATTTACTCCATCCGGTACTAGAGTTACCTGTGTGGGATTGATTTTTAATACTAAATCCATAAAGTTATCGATTGGATTTCCCTCAATATTGAATTCACTTTTAACTATTTTTGAAAGATCTATTGCGTCTTTGTATTTAATATGTCTTTGATCAGGTCTTGGGTGAATTGTGATGCCATCAGCACCATACCCTTCGATGTCCTGAACAACCTTCAATAGATTTGGCATATTTTGCCCTCTAGAGTTCCTCAATGTGGCGATTTTATTCACATTTACGCTAAGCCTTGTCTTCACTACAACTAATTTTAACAAATTTAATTAGGAAAAAACAAATACCTTAAACATAGGTTATTAAATTTGCTTAAAAATTATTAAATGGAAATAATTCTTATATGTCCGTTCGAAAATGAAGTTTCAATTAAAACTAGTTTTGATATTTTGAAAATATTATTAAAAGAAAAAATTTCCGTGAGTGTCGACAAAAATTTATTCAAATCATTTAAAAAAGTTGACAAAAATATGAAGATAAATCTTTATGATGATTTGAGTTCCTCCGCCGACTTTCTTTTTTGTATAGGTGGAGACGGTTCAATGTTAAAGGCAGTTCCATTTTTAAAACGAAATCAAGTTCCAATTCTTGGCATTAATATCGGTAGATTAGGATTTTTAACTGGGATTCAGAAAGAGAACATAGTCCAAGGAATTAATTTTCTAAAGTCAAGGAAATTTAGTTTAGTGAACAGAGATCTTTTAACCATAAAAACAAATGCAAAAATCAAATTAGAATTTCCATATGCGTTAAATGAAATTACTGTATCAAGAAAAAATACTGCTTCTCTTGTAAGCATTGAAACTTCGATTAACAGAATAAAATTGTCTAAATATTGGGCTGATGGATTAATTATTGCTACTCCAACAGGTTCGACAGGATATAATCTTAGCAGTGGTGGACCTATAATGCTCCCAGAAACGCCAAGTATGTTAATAACCCCAATAGCAGCCCATAATTTAAATGTAAGGCCACTGGTAATTCCTAACGAATCAATTATTGAGTTGGAAGTTGACGGACAGGGGAATGGTTCAGAGCATTTTCTATCTTTAGACTCAAAATTAATTAGCATTCCTTACAAAACTAAAATAGTTATTTCGAAAGCATCATTTAGTGTAAAAACAGTTCAATTTCAAAAAAATGAATTTTACAGTGATTTAAGTGAAAAATTATTTTGGGGATTAGACAAAAGAAATTAAACAATAAATTTTACCGAATTCAGTTTAAATATTATAATATTTTTTCATTATTAAAATACGAATGAGAAAGTTTATTGCTATGTATTTTTTTATATCAGTTCATTTGACAGGATTTTCTCAAATTCATGAAATGGGGATGTTTTTAGGTGGTAGCAACACAATATCAGACATAGGTAGTACTCATTTTATTTACTCAAATTCCCCAGCTTTTGGAGTAATTTACAAATGGAATCTAACCACTAGATATGCTCTAAGAGCAAGTTTTATTTCTTCAACTTTAAAAAGCTCAGATTACTACGCTAACGATATGAGTAGGTTTAATAGATTTTTTGAAGTTAACAACAAAGTGGTTGAATTTTCTGCTGGGATGGAAGTGAACTTCTTTGATTTTAATCTTCACGATCAGGACAGGGAATTTTCTCCTTATTTCTATACTGGTATAAACTACTTCCAGTATCAACTCTTTACAGTCAGAGAGGGGATTGGTTCAATTGATGTTGAAAAATATGATAGTGCTCTTGAGTTTTCAATTCCTGCAATAGTTGGAGTAAAATTAAGTGTAAGCAATAGTTTAATTTTAAGTTTTGAAACAGGAGTTAGATATTCATTAACAGATAATTTAGACGGATCTAATCCAATTGGTCAATTTGAAAGTGACGTACAGGTAAAACATGGAGAATTGTATAATAATGATTGGTATGTTTTTACGGGTTTGACATTAAGTTATACCTTTGGTAGACAACCTTGTTATTGCAAAGAAAGATGAATAAATGTTTAGATAACACTCCAAATCACGTTGCTATTATAATGGATGGCAACGGGAGATGGGCTAAACTTAAGGGTAAAAGTCGGCTTTTTGGTCACAAAAATGGAATAAAATCTGTCCAAAAGATTGTGGAATATGCAACAAAAAATGGAATAAATAATTTAACATTATATGCTTTTTCAACAGAAAACTGGAATCGACCCAGGAAAGAAATAGAAACCTTAATGAATATTTTAATTGATACTTTAAAAAAAGAAATCAACAAAATGGTTGAAAACAATGTACAATTTAAGTGTATTGGAGATATTGATCAACTACCCAGCAAAGTAACCAAGGAACTACAAGAAACAATAGAAAAAACGAGTAAAAATGATGGTTTAGTTTTAACTTTGGCCCTGAATTATGGTTTTAAAAAAGAATTAATTAATGCTATAAAAAGATTAGCTATTAAGGTTAAAAAAAACTTAATTAGTGTCGAAAACATAGATGAAAAAATATTTAATAATCACCTTCACAGTGGAGTGTTGCCATCTGTGGACTTGCTAATTAGGACAAGTGGCGAACAGAGAATTAGTAACTTTTTGTTATGGCAAGTTTCTTATGCAGAATTATATTTTTCTGAAGTATTTTGGCCAGAGTTCGATGAAAGTCATTTCGAAAAAGCTATTAAATGTTATAAAAAAAGAGAGAGAAGATTTGGGAAAACTGGTGATCAAATCAAGACTAAAATTTAAAATGCGATTTTTAACACTTACTTTTTTTACTTTACTCATTTTTATTTCCAATTTGGTTGCACAGTCTTTATCGCTAAAAAAAAGACAATTGTATGTAATTGACTCAATTGAGGTTACTGGACTTAAGAGTTTTAATCCACAAACAGTTATATCTTATAGTGGTTTAAGAAAAGGACAGCAAATTCAGTTCCCTGGGGATCAGGTTAGTTCAGTCATTAACAAACTTTGGAATCTAGATTTATTTAGTGATATTAATTTTTATGCAAAAAACATCACAGAAAAAAATATTACACTTCAAATTGAAATAGAAGAACTTCCCACACTCAATGAGGTAAAAATAAATGGAATAAAAAAAAATAAGATTCAAAACATTATAAAAGAAACTGAACTAAATAAAGGGAAAAAACTGTCAGAAAGTTTTTTGACAAATACTAAAAACTACATTGTAAATAAATTTAAAAAGGAAGGTTATTTAAATACAAAAGTTAACATTAGAAATATTGAAGATTCAACTCAAGTAAACACCCTTAACTTGTTGGTAAAAATTGACAAGGGTGAAAGAGTAAAGGTTAGAGATATCAATTTTAGCGGAAACGAGGAGTTTAGGGCAAAAACTCTAATTTCTAAATTGAAAAATGTTAAACAAAAAAGGATCTATAGATTTTGGAAAAAATCAAAATATATCCCCGATGAATATATCGAAGATAAAGAAAATTTAATTGACTTTTTCAAAGAAAAAGGATATAGAGACGCGAGAATATTAAATGACACAATTATAATAAATAAAGATAACTCACTTAGCATAAATTTTAAAGTTGAAGAGGGCAGTAGATATTATTTTGGTAATATCGATTTCATAGGTAATGCTGCATACACTGACAGACAGTTAGCTACAGTTTTGGGCATAAAGAAGGGGGATAGCTACAATGGGATTCTGTTAAAAGAAAGGATAGCTGACGATACTAAACCCGATGGTGAGGACCTTACGAATTTGTACCAAAACAGCGGATATCTTTTTTCAAACATAAATGCAGTTGAAGTAAGTGCTGAAAATGATACAATTAACTTCGAAATACGTATAACTGAGGGTAAATTGGCTTCATTTAATAAAATTTCAGTTGTAGGAAATGATAAAACGAACGATCATGTGATTTTTAGAGAACTCAGAACCAAACCAGGAGAGCTCTACAGTAAAGACAAAGTAGTAAGAACTGTTAGAGAACTTGGACAACTTGGCTTTTTTGACGCAGAACAGATAACCCCTGACTTCAAAAATGTTGATCCAAATGCAGGTACAGTAGATATTGAGTTTGGTCTAGTTGAAGCAGGGGCTAGTCAAATAGAACTCCAAGGAGGCTATGGTGGTGGAGGTTTTATTGGTACGCTAGGATTTTCTTTTAATAACTTTTCTATGAGGAATATTTTTAACAAGGAATCATATAAACCAGTTCCTTCAGGAGATGGACAAAGACTCAGCCTAAGATTGCAATCTAGTCAGTTTTATAATACTTATAGCTTTACTTTTGTTGAACCTTGGCTTGGCGGAAGGCAACCAGTACAATTTTCAACTTCATTATCAAAAACTAATCAATTTAGGTATGATTTTTTTACAGGTAGAGCTGACAAATCACAATCTTTCGAAATAAGTAGCATATCACTGGGACTTGCAAAAAGATTGTCTGTTCCAGATGATTATTTTTTATTATCTCAAGCCCTAACCTATCAATATTTCAATTTAAATAATTATTTTACTGGACTATTTACTTTTGGGAACGGTGTCTCAAA
>CETK01386710.1_pt1 | contig 19803 bp, 20 predicted proteins | sample 361431 | NCBI WGS metagenome assembly CETK01 (sample SAMEA2622452, study PRJEB7988) | marine metagenome | biome: marine biome (ENVO:00000447); feature: surface water layer (ENVO:00002042); material: "saline water (ENVO:00002010), including plankton (ENVO:xxxxxxxx)" | depth 5 m | reverse complement strand
TTGACACTCATAGAATATGGGAATCATTGTATGCTGGCTCAGTTCCAGTCATAGAAAAGCTGCTAACCAACGAAATGTGTTCAGACTTACCAGTATTAAGAGTTGATAATATTAAAAAAATAAATAAAAATACTTTGAATTTAATTGAATTTAAACATATGGATAAAGATTTTCACCACGATAAGCTGACTACGTCATATTGGATCAAAAAAATGCGAGAAAGTGAAAAAGTGAAATCAAAAGATTATTTGAAAATATATCTTCTTAAACATTCGCAAAACCAAGTTGAAGAAATTATTTCTAATTATAAAAAAAAGTTAATATACGAAAATCGGATTAAGAAATTTTATACATTTTCAAGAAAGTTATTTCAGAAAATTTTAGACATAATTTATAGTTAAAATAAAAATAATGAGTCAATTCTGGGAAGAAAATTTAACTGAAGGTTATTACGATATTATCACAATTAATGGTGTCAAAAAAAATCGGGGATTAAGAGCAACGTGGCATAATTTTACTAATTTAAAAGTTAAAGATAATATTAGTAGCTCAGGTTTGCATCTTGATTATGCTTGTGGACCAGGAACACTTATAGGAAATTATCTTGATATCGAATCAATAGGTATTGATATATCAAGAAAACAAATTGAATTTGCATCAAAAAAATATAAAGACAAAGGATTATTTGTTGAAATTGATAAGTTCAATTTTCAAAACTATGAAAAGCAATTCAAGACAGTCACAATACTTGGGCTTCTAGAGTTTCTAAACGAGGAAGATATCACCCTATTGCTTAATAATATTTATAATTTACTTGATGATGGAGGGGAGTTAGTTCTTACAACACCCAACTTTAAATTTGGAATGAATTTTTTAGTTAATGTCCAAAATATATTTGGGAAATATTCATATAAGGAAACTCATATAAGCAAATTTACTAAAGTAAAACTCTCAAAATTATTGGAAAATACTAAATTTACTAGTTACGAAATAAATAAATATATGAACCTTAGTGTGTTTATTGGTTTCATCAATCTAAAACTAGCTACAAAAATTCAATTCATACTTGATAAATATTTTGGTAGTTATTTTGGATTTATGTTGATAGCTAAATTAAAAAAATAAAATTAATATATTTAATTACTATAGGATATTATTAATAAATGAATAATGAAAATAATAGCTTCTCAATAATCCTCCCAACTTTGAATGAATCTAAAAATTTAGAAATATTAATTCCCCAAATTTATGATGCAATTATAAAATCAAGTCTTGAACTACAGTTTGAAGTTATTGTTGTGGATGATAGCTCAGAGGACAACACAGTTGAATTAATTAATAAGCTTAGCAAAGTGTATAAAAATTTAGATATATTATTAAGGGTTGATGAACGATCTTTGAGTAATTCAATTTATGAGGGTATATTACAATCATCAAATGATTATATTATTTGGTTAGATGCTGATGGCTCTATGCCCGCTGAAACCGTTTTAGAATTGATGAGTATTCAAATAAAAAATAAAGACAAAGTTATTATTGGTTCAAGATTTGTCGAAGGAGGAGGATATAAAGGAATATCAACAGATTCAAACTCAAATTTATTCTCAGCTATTTTTCATGTTTCCAAATCTAAAGACTCTGTTTTAGGTCTAGTCCTTTCATTGTTATTTAATAAATTACTTATATTTCTATTACCTACTGGAGTTAAAGATATTACTAGTGGTTTTATATCTGTAAAAAAAAGCTATATAGATCAAAAAGTTTTTAGTGAAAAAATTTACGGAGAGTATTTTATTTATTTGGTTACTGACTTAATTAAAAAAAATATTTCAATTAAAGAAATTGGATATATTTGTGAAACACGTATTTTTGGAGAATCTAAAACAGCACCCAATATTTTTAAACTAATTAAAAGAGGATTACCATATATTAAAGCAAGTTATAATTGCAGGAAAGACATATATGGAAATATTAGACAAAAAAGGTAAGCTACTAGCTAAATTTATTAAACATAAAAAACATTCTATTGATAAAAATTTTTTTACTGAAAATAAAGAAGAACTACAAGTTGCAAGCTTTAATTTAAAAAAAGATGAAACAATTATTAGACATTATCACCCAAAGCAAGATAGAGTTATCAAAACTACTTCCGAGGTAATTATCATTAAAACAGGGGTGCTTCAAATCGATATATACGATGATTCTCATGAATTTATTGATAATTTTATTTTAGAGGATGGCGATATTGCTATTTTAATTAGTGGTGGCCATGGCTTAAACATTATTGATGATTGTGAATTTATAGAGGTAAAACAAGGTCCATACAATGAGTCAACAGACAAAATCAGATTCTAACTTCATACCAGTCTTCGAACCTTTTATAGATTTTGAAGATAAATGGAATGTTTTTAAAGCAATTTCAAAAAAAAATATTTCTGGTAGTGCAAATATTGTCAGTTTATTTGAAACTGAGTTTGCGGAGTTACATAAAAGAGAATTTGGTGTTGCAGTATCAAATGGAAGTGTTGCGTTAGATTTAGCTTTTGCATCTCTTGAGCTTGAAAAAGGCGATGAGGTAATAATTCCGTCACATACAATAATTTCATGTTTGGCTAGTGTTGTCAGAAATAATGGAACACCGGTTTTTTGTGATGTAGATAATAAAAGCTGGAATATGTCCCTAGAAGAAGTGAAGAAAGTTGTTACTAACAAAACTAAAGCAATACTGATGGTACATACTTTTGGTCTCGCTTGTGAGGCTGTTGAAATTGAAAAATATTGCAAAGAAAAAGACATAATCTTAATTGAAGATGCAGCTGAAGCACATGGTCAACAGGTTAACAACAGAAAGTGTGGATCATTTGGATTGATGTCAACTTTTAGTTTTTATGCAAATAAACATGTAACAACCGGAGAGGGGGGCATGCTTTTAACAAATTCTGAAACTGTTTTTCAAAAGATTTCCCAAATGAAAAATTTGGATTTTACAAAAAAAAGATTTCAACATGAAAATCTTTATTGGAATTATCGACTTGGTGGTTTACAAGCCGCATTAGGCTTATCTCAAATTAAAAAACTTGATAAAACTATTAAAAAAAAGATGAATCAAGGAAAAATTTATCATGAATTACTAAGTAAATATACGAATTTAATTGAACTTCAACCTCTTGAATATAAAGGGATAAAAAATCATTATTGGGTTTTTGGTGTGTTGCTTAAACAACCTGGCATTAGAGATCATGTTATGGAGAAATTACTTTCTCAGGGGATAGAAACGAGACCTTTCTTCTTTCCACTACATTTACAGAATGCATTACCGTCGGAATTTAGAGATATAAACAGAGAACTAGGCGTATCAGAATTTCTTGGCAATAATGGATTGTACATTCCTATGGGAACTCACGTAAATAAAAGTATCCAAAATTTGATAGTAAATAAATTAATAGAAATAATTAACTAGAATTATATTTTATATATTCTTTTTCTTCAATTACTCCAGAATTATAAAATTCATTTATTTCATTTTTTATTTTAAAACGTTCATCATTTGTAAAGTAAACATCTCTAGCTAATTTAACAAAAGTGTTGTCAAAATTATTATTTTTTTCACAAATTCTTATTTCATCTTCAATTGTCCAAAGTTTATTATTTGTTTCCAATAATTTTGAGTAAAAAAAATCAAATTTCTCTCCATTTTGCCCCTTTATTTTTTTAGAAATTTTTTTAAGTTTAGTAAGTTCATTATTTACATTTTTTAGTTTGTCTGGATCAGTTATTTTTGTTGATTTAATTTCCAAAATTGATAATTTATCTAGTAATTCTCCATAAGAAACTTCAATTTCAACTTTCATAATTTATGACTTTCCAATTTTTCTTTAAATTTAATTTCGATCCTCTAACATTATGATAGTAAAGAACGGCATCTGTTTCTATACGATCAATAAAGTGAATAAAACTACTGTTGATGCAGTGAATCTCATCAGCTTTTTCTGCAATATCTCTGTATAGAAAAATATTATTATATATATCGGTATCTTTTGTTACAAAAATTCCATTATTTGTATTTAGGTTTAATGAGTATGTTTTATCAGAGGCCTCATGGTGAATAAGTTTTATTACCTTTTCTGGTTTAATTTTATACACATCAAGCAAATGCTTAGTAAGTATATTTTCGGAGTCACTATATTTTGGTTGTTCAAAAAATTTGTAAGAATAACTATAAGGTAATTTTAGTTGTTTATAAAAAGCTTTATAAAATGGGGGATTGAAAAATTTTTTAGAATAAGCACCCCAGCCTATTTTTAGAATATTTAAATTATTTTCTGAAGCAAAAGTTTCTACAAAATTGCTTAGATCATTTATCCCACTAGGTTTATCACTTATAATTTTCACATTTGAATTTTCTGAATATAGATATTTAGCTTGTTTCTCAAATTTTCTATCTACAACTAGGTAAAGGTTTTCAACAAGTGAAGATATATAATTTATCATACCGTTACAAATAACGATATCTCCAAGGCCAATATGATGATAAACTATTAAATTTTTATTATTAATAGATGTTAGATCATAAAGATACATTCAAAACAATTATAAAATATAAATTAATTTACTATTAAGATTGTAAATAATGGGGAAAAATCCAAGCGTTTCTGTAGTAATTCCATCATATAACCGATTTGATTATCTAATTAAAGCTATAGATAGTGTAGAACAACAAACATTTAAAAATTTTGAAATAATTATTGTTAATGATGGTTCAGATGATTCTAGATATTACTCACATACTTTTGATAAAAATATAAAAATAGTTAACTTAGAAGAAAACCAAAAAACTATTCATGGCTTTGGACCTGGCTCGATAAGAAACTTTGGAATAGATATGGCTGAAGGAGAGTATGTATCGTTTTTAGATGATGATGACTATTGGTTACCTTTTAAACTAGAAAAACAGATAGAAAGACTTAAAGATTCAAACTCAAAAATGTCAAATAGCGATGCACTTATTGGCAAAGGGTCTTACGAATTAGATCAACCATATAAATCTTTTTTGTACGAATATTACTATAAAAAAAATAAAGAATTAATGTTTGGAAAATCATTTAAATTTTATTTTAGTAAATTTAGATATCCTGACATTTGGGATTTCAAAACGATTAGAAGATCAAACCCTATAATTACCTCTTCAGTAATAATAGAAACTGAATTATTAAAATATATAGGAGGATTTCGAAACTTACCTTATGCTGCAGATCTAGATTGCTGGAAAGCTGCACTTCAATTCACAACTTCTGAGTTTATAAAGGAACCATTAGTATATTACGACAACTCTCATGCAGATGGTAGAAATTATATAAAATAATTTATAATCCTATTATTTCACTTAATTGTTTTTCAAAATACTCTTTTGTATATTTTTTTTGAATAGTTTTTAATGAATTATCAGATACTTTAGATAAAAGGTTTTCATCATCATAGAGTTCTGTGATTTTGTTTTTCCAACTTTCAAGTGTATTTTCAAAATTAAAAAATATATTTTCATAATCTGTGAAATTTTCTTTATCCCAAAATCCTTTTGTTGAAGAAATTAATACAGGAGTTTTTGAAGCCATAGCTTGTAGAGTGACACTTTGTCCAGAAGGCTGATAGCTTTCAACTAAAGGAATAATTACTAATTTTGATTTACAATAAATTTCACGTAGTTCAGAATCAGTTATTTTTTGATTTCCCCAACTCCCACTTATGAACCTTACATTTTCTCCAGTAAAGTCAGCCACTGATATTTGTTTTGATATAACTGTAAAATTGATATTTTTGAAATAATTTGCAAGCTCAACAACTTTCTTAAATTCACGATTACTATCATTACCCACGAATAATATTCCATCTCTTTCATGGTTAAATTTATTTTCCCAGAATGATTCATCAACATAAAATGGAATAAATTTGATTTTTTCATCAGATTTATAAAATTGTTTTGCCAGATTAGACTCACCTTCTCCTAGAAATATGAAGTTATTGACTAAGCTGTAAGCTCTATTTAAAATAAAATTTTTCAAATAATTCTTAGAATTTAAATCTTCCTCTTTAAGCATATTCATTGCAAATACTGTAAGATTTAGATTTTTTTTAAATATTTTTCTAATAAATAATAAAGGTAATAGTGAAAATAATAATCTGTCATTTGTTAAAACTAAGTAATCAAGTTTCATAATTAGATTTAAATTTTTAAAACTTGTCATGTGAAATATATGAATTGGTAATTTTGTAATTTTAATGATTAGTTTTTCAATTGACTTAAATATTTTAAATTTAGCAACTCCATATTCAATTATTTCAACCGAGCCATATTTTTTTAAAAAGTAATGATACCCATAAAACATTTCTTCTGGATAATCAGTATTTTTTAATCTTTCTTGTCGGCCATATATGTATCCAAATGCAATTTTCATTATTTATATAAATTTGTAGGCATAAACCAATATTATCTAATATCAGATTTTTATTGTAATAATTAAAAACTACTAAAAAGGTTTAACATATTTTCTTCAAACTTTTCATAAGTTAATTCTTTTTTAACAAATTTTTCTGGTGAGTATTTTTCTAAGTTATTTATGAATACGTCAAAATATTCTTCAAATTCTTTTTTATTGTCTGCTATTCTTCCACACTTTTCATTCCACATAGAAACAGAAGTCCCAGAAAGCTTATAACCACCATATCTATTTATTTTCATATCCCATACATATAGAGGAAGATTTCTCGCCATCATATTTTGAATTGCAAAACCCTGTGATTCTGTTCTACATAACAAAATACCAAATTTTGAATTATCAATAAGCTTATTTAAATCTTTATTCTTATAATTGCCATAATGAACTAATTTATATTTGATATTTCGACTTTCCAACATCTTTACTACAAAATCAAGTTCTTCAGGGTTTCGTTTTTTAAAATAAATTAATGCGCCAGAGCGTTCTTGATTTTTTAATGTAATTTTTTTATTTGAAACTATTCCACTTGGGCAAACAAAAATATTTTTTGGCTGTACATTGAGCCCCATTTCTTCGATTAAATTATATTTCACATGTTTTGATGCAACAAGAATTTTCACATTAGTAAATTGATTTGTGATATCTATGAGTTGTTTTGTAGAAGGAATATCCATTAATGGGCCAACAATAACTTTTTGACCATCCCTTTTTTTATTCAATATTCTATTCAGCTGTTTTTTCCCAAATTCATCAAATTGCACTATGTAATGATTGTCATGCGTAATTTTGTTAAAGACATATTCATTTTTACGAAATGTTTTTAACAAATGATTTATTCTTTGTTGAGGACCTGAAAATATGAGGTTACTATTTACTGGCAAATTGAGTTTGTAACAAAATTTGTAGTATGGAACTATAAACTTTGAGTATTTAAGTTGTTTTGTAAAAAAAATTCTTTTCCTTTTAAAGTAGTTTGAATCGTAGAAAATATTTATCATTATTTTAAAAATGACTTAATAACGATTGAAATGAAGCTAGTTTTATATTTTATCTTAAAAATCTTAAGAGTGAAGATGATGATTAGAAAGTCCTTTAAAGCGTTTACTTTGTAATTATAAGATATCAAATATTTTTCACTAAAAACGATTCTATAAATATCTTGAAAATACTTTGCTTCATCTTTTGAAGCTCCCATAACTGTCCAAGGTTTAAATTTTCCTGAGTAATGTAACAAAATTTCTGATTTCAGACTTGATTTAGCAAAATTACTATCCTCCATTCTTACTTGATAGTTGAGTTTTTCATCTAATTCTAGATATTGTCCATCGAAGTAGTGATTTAATACATCTTGATCCCAAAATATTATTCTCTCTCCTAATTTCTCTAAAGATTCATATAAGCTATCTGAAATTTTTAGATCATTCCATTTCTTTATATCAATTATCATGACGCCTGCATTAAAGTAATTTCTTGAAGTTAAACCTAAGACATCTTTACCATGTATTGAAAGTGTTTCCTCTGTTTTTGCTGAGATAACGTATTTAGAATTTCTCAAAAAGTTAATTTGCTCTTTAAGAAGTGTTAATGGGTTGTTAATAAAAATTACATCTGAATCTAAATAAACTAATATATCATCTTTTTCGAAGATATAGTTTTGTAAGTTAAGTCGGTAATATGTAGCTTCGGAGACATGTGAATCATTAAGTTTTGGATAGTGCACATCTTTAAGTATTTTTTTAAAAACTTTAATTGATGAAAGGTTTGTATGTTCAGTTATCATTTTTGGTAACAAACCAAGCGAATCTGGGTTTTTATGAATTAAATAAATTTTTACTTCTTCATTTATATTTTCTAACAAAGAATATATGGAGCAAAGAGATTGTTTGTTATAGTTTTCATCTAAACAATAAATAAAACTTAACATTCAATTACTAATATTAATGTATTTTAAAAATGATGTAATTAAAATCACTGTTAGGTAGTTATGAAAACTTCATTAATTAAAACAGTTATTCTTTTATTTATTATATCCATTTTATTCAAGCCTACTTGGCTATTTAATAATGGTACCTTAGCTGATGAAGTTGATGATCTATCTTATTGGTTACATTCCGCAACACTATCTTTTGATCAAGATTTTAAATACGTAAATGATTATAAAATAACAAAAGATACAATAAATTCATCTACAAACGCACCTTCTCATGCACCAGGTAGTGGATACATGGCTTCACCATTTGTTTATCTTTTTAGTTGGTTGGATATAATAGTCGATGGAAAAATACCTGATAGAACGAACCCAGTAAAAACATTTTCTTATGCAGGATATTTTGCATCAACTTTATTTTATTGTTATTTAGCATTTGTTTTTTTAAGAAAAATAAAGTCAAATTTAAAAAATAATGAAGTAGGTATTATCTTATTTGTTACTTTTATTAGCACACTGGTTCATTTTGTTGCGACTCGGTTTTTGATGTCACATGTTTATGAGTTTTTTTTAGTAAGTGTTTTAGTTTACTTATTTGACAAGAACAACAATCATACAATTAGTGAGGCAGACTTATATAAAATATTATTAGCATACTTCTTTTTATCGATTACTAGGCCTTCCACATTTTTATTTTCACTGTTATTTTTTGCTATTTTCAAATTGATAATCAAAATCAAAAAAATTGCTTTAATCAGATTGGGTATATTTGCAATACTTTTGAGTACTATTTATGTATTTCTGGCAAGAGCTATTTATGGTCAGAATTCTATAGGTTTAAATATAGGGGCGAATAGTACAACAAGTGGATATCTTTCTGATTTTAATTTTGAAAGAATTTTTGCTGGTTTTTTAGATTTATTTTCTATCTTTTTTTCAACCTCTATGGGGATTGCTTGGTCAACACCAATAGTATTAGTAGGTATAATTGTTCTTTGTTTTAAAAATAGAACAACTCTTGATCTAAGAATATTTTTTGTTTTAATTTACATTTCAGCATATTTTTTGGTTCTTTTTATATGGCAGGGTAACGAGGTAGCTTATGGTCAAAGATTATTAATAGGTCTTACACCATTTATGTGTTTTTTGGCCTTAAAATTAAAAGATTTAAAGTTCTTTAAAATACCGTTACTACTTTCATCCTTTGTAACATATATTGGATATCTTTATTTTTACTCGTCACAGAATTTAACTTTACGAATGGGAGAAAATTTATACGGGAATATAACAAAATGGTCTGCAGAGAGCTATTATTCATTTCTATTTAAAGAATTGTTTTATATTGAAAATATTATTTCTGTACTATCAAGAACAATCTATGCTTTAAACGTTTTTAAATTCTTCAATTTTGATTCTTTAAAAATATTTATAACCAACTATATAAATCTAGATAGTAACAAGATAGACCGACTAGAAACCTACGTTTCATCCTACGAATCAATAAATTCAATATATTTCATTATTGTTACAGTTTTGATATTCTACTTTTCATATCTATTTTCAAAATTGCTTAAAGACTAAATTGATTTAATTCTTTTTAAAAATATTCCTGAAAAAAGCGAAATAAAGAAATATAAAATATTTACTAAAGGAGGAATCTTTAAGTTTCTACCAATTGGATTGTAAAGTAAAATCCCATCCTCTAAATTCTTAACACAGTCATTTGGACTATCAACACTAATAATATTATTGTTCCTATCTTCCATCTTTAATATATGTTTTTCAGAAATAGTGCGTACCTTCTTTTCAGAAATTGTCTCTAGACTAATACTTTCTGCATACAAATTATGATCACATATTGAAACAGGTTGGTTACAGTTTTTATCAGAACCAACAATAACTTTTCCTAAAGGGCAGAGATTTGAAAAAGTATTTTTATCATTTAAATAAAAATTTATGTTTGAAGATTCTATTTTTGGAAAGCCCATTACAAAAACGAAACTACTTGTTAGTAATGTTAAGGAAATAAAACTTACTAATCTTTTATTATTAACAGTTCTTGCAAAAATAAAAATAAAAGAAATAGTTATTAGAAAGGAATAATAATGAACCTTCAAAGTGTCTCCCTTACTTGGATCAAAATTATTACTTGGGACACCAAAAGCATTTAATATTAAAATAAACATCCCTATAAACGGAGCTATGTAAAAAATTCTGAATCTTTTACTTTTTATAGCCCCTAAGCCTAAAAGTATGTAAAGAATTATGCTGAGCGCTAAACCAACATACTCCCTCGAATAAAGTTTTATAAATTTATTTGTAGTTATCTGTTGAGCATCATAATTAAAAAAAGCTTTATCGCTGTTAAATGATAAGTTGAAGTAATCACCAAAAGTGTCAAGAAGTGTAATTCCAATAAAAGAATTATTATGATATTCAAAAATTGGAAAATAATAAAAATCTAATCTATTTATATGTGTTAAAAAACTAAATGAAGCTTTAAAGTTATAGTTTTCGGGATCTGACGCCCTATGGTCAAAAAGATGTATATTGTTTAAGTTATAATTTTCAAAGTATAGAATTCCAAAAAAGAATATAAAAATTATTGATACTGTGTAAATAATCTCTTTATTTTCTAATATTTTTTTTATGTATTTAAAAAATAAAAATAATGAAACCATACCAAAGATAGAACCTTTAGTTTGTAATACCAGACACAAAGGGACAATAGTAAATATTAAATCCTTGGGTTTTCTATCTCTAAAATAATTATCACTGTAAACAATAATCCAAGGCAACAAAGCAAAAGCTAATATCTCTGGTTTCATCCATACTCGCATGATGATTGCAGCAGGAAAAAAGCTAATCACGCTCATTGAAATATATGAAGTAAACTCCGAAATATTATGTCTTTTTAAAAGTAAAAAAACACCTTTTAATCCAAAAGAAAATAATAAAAAGTTAGAAAGTTGAATACTTGAATTCAAGATACTTCCAATATTTAGTTCCGATATTAAATTAGATTTTAAGTAAATTACGAAAGAAATAATGTAATAATACAAATGTCCATGGCCATGATTAGTTGTTTCTACATTTTGAAAATTAAAATCTATAAACGAATAATAAGTTTGAAAATCAGGACTAAAGTTAGATGAATAAAAAAGTTCAGTTAAAAAAAAAGAAAATACTAAAGAAAAATAAAAAATCACTTTAGCAATCTTTAAGTTAATATTTTGCATTTACTAATGATCCTTTTTACATATATCAATTTATTAAATTAATTGAATAATTAATAGCTTTTTATAATTATAGTGAAGGTGCACCTAGATTATTATTTAAATATTTAAAACAATGAAAATATATAAAAAATTTAAAAATTATAACGAATCTATTGAAAATGCTAAATTTTATGACTCATATAATGAAGAAGTTATATTTCATGCATATTGGACAGGCAAATTAAGGTTTGTTCATTTCGTATCAATTTTCAGTTGTTTTTATTTCAATATTCAAAATAACGACAAATTTAAAATAATTTTATGGGTTAATAAAACAAAAAAAAATAAATTTTATAAACAAATAAGCAAATTTGCAGAGATTAGAGAATTTAATTTTGAAGAGGAAATAAAAGATACTATTTTTGAAAAAGAGTTGGATTATAAAACTCAATCTAAACCAACCCATCAAGCAAATCTTTATAGGACTATTTTATTATTTAACTATGGTGGTTGTTGGTTTGATCTTGATGTATTTTTTTTGAGATCTTTTGAGCCATTATTCAACAAATTTAAAAACGAAATTTGCTTGTATCAATGGGAAAATGAAAATTATCCAAACAATGCTATTTATTTCTCTTTAGAAAAAAAATCAAAAGAGCTTGAAAAGAATATTGAATACATAATTTCAAAAAATCAAGGATGGGGTTTTCAACAAGCTAATTTAACCATAGATTCTCAATTGAACTTTTTAGTACTTCCATGCGAATGGTTTGATGCTGGATGGGTTGATAATCCATACAACTTCACATGGGATAATTTTTTTCAAAAATCAACTCAAATTGTAAATTTTGAAAATTTTTTCCCAGGAGCTTTTACTTATCACTGGCACAATCGTTGGACAATGTCTGTACATAGAAAAAGTCCTTTAATGCAATTATTTAGAATAATTTTTGATGATTATACAAATTCTAATCTTTCATAAAGACTTTACGATATTAACTCATTTAGAATATATAAAATATGGAAGATAAAATAGATTTTTCATTTGGCATCATTACATCGCCAGATTCGATAAATGATATAAATTTAATAATTAATTCGATTCGAAAGCAAAATATACCAAATTATGAAATTATTATTGTAGGTTCAATCAATAATGACTTTGGCGATGATGTAAAAGTTATAAAGTTTGATGAATCAATAAAGCCTGGCTGGATTACTAAAAAAAAGAATATCATAACTTCTCAAAGTAGTTTTGAAAATATCGTGTATTTACATGATTACGTATATTTAGATGATGACTGGTATAAAGGATATTTGAAGTTTGGAAACAAATTTGAAGTTGCGATGAATAAAATTTTAAATCAGGATAATTCTAGATATCATGACTGGATTCTTTGGAAAGATAATAATTCAAGCTTTGACAGTTACCTTCTTCAAAAAAAACAATATATGCTTCCTTACTATATAAGATTTTTAACAAGATATATGTATATCTCAGGCACATATTGGGTTGCAAAAAAAGAAATTATGACCCAATTCCCATTAGATGAATCGTTGGGCTGGGGAGAATCAGAAGATGTAGTTTGGTCAAAATCAATAAGAGATAAAATAAAGTTTAAATTAAATCCCTATTCAACAGTAAAATTTTCGAAACAAAAAAATATAAAATGGTTGAAAATTAAATTTAGAACATTGATATATATACTTTTTAGAATTTATATAAAAAAATAATAAATTATGACACTTAATTGATACTTATTTGTTTATTCTTTATTTAGAGAGGGAGATTTTTTGAGGAATTTTATAGTTTTTTTACTTTTAGTATTTTCAAATTTATTTGTTTTTATAACTCATCAGCGAACAGATATACAACAATTACTTGAGGACGACTTATCAAATATTATGTTATTTTCTGGAATGAGTAAGTTTTATGGATATTTGATAATTTCCTTACTTGTTTCAATATTTACTATATTTTTAAAATCTTATTTCAGCCCTTTTATTGAAGTTTATTTATTGTATTTTCAAAGGTTTGGGTTCTATCTATTAATAAATTTAATTTCTATAGCTTCAGTATATTTGATACTAAGAGTGTATGGATATTCTAGGCTATTTTTATTAATTTATTTAGCGGCCTCATCATTGATTCTTTATTATTCTGATAAATTTAAATGAATTTTAGTTTCTATAAGCATATGTGAATATACCTTTTTCTACAAAGACTATGTCTTGATCAGACATGGTACAATTTAAATTAGCCCAGCATTGGTCACCTTCATTTGGTTTTACCCAATTACCAAAAGATTTTTTAAATCCTACTTTTTCATAAACTTCAGAACTAGTTCTAGGATCAAAAAGTCTTATTTGATCATTTGTAATTAATGATTCGTAAGAATGAAGTCTTACCACCAAAAATACAGAGATAAAAACCATGAAATATTTTAAATAATTATTAAGTTCAATCTTTGGTCTTCCAGAGAAAAAACCTATTAGAGACACAGTAACCATACAGATTCCGATAGCGTATCTAGGAATTGGTCCATAAAACAATAAATAAGTAAAGTTAAAAAGTACATACAGTAGTGAAATTATGAGAATGTTTGTTTTTATTTTTTTCTTTTGGAAAATAAAAATACTCGAAATTAACAATATTCCGAGTGACCCAATGAAGTTTAAAAGAACCTGACCTCGATATTCGAAGGTATCTTTAGCTACTTTTCTTATCCATTCGTTAAAAGGAGTTCCTAGATCATAATTTTTACTTGCAAGTTTTGTGTAAAATTCTACTTCAGCAGTAGATCCTGGAATATACCAATCAAACACTTCAATACATGTAATGTCTACAGGGTAAATAAAGCATCCAGTTGTCATTAATGATTTTGTAAACCATATAACACCAAAAATCAAAACAGGTATATGGAGGTAGGCTAAATTTGAGAAACTTAAAAAGTTTGATTTAAGAATATAAATTAAAAGAACAAAGTACAAAACAAAAATTAATACACCCGAGACTTTTATTTGGTATACAAAAAATGATATTAGTGAAAGAAAAACTATATCACTTTTAAATACCTTTCCATCCTTTATTTTTTTTAATATAACAATTGTAAGAAACCAAAACAATATTCCAACAGTGGTATCTTGTTTTGAAACACCTTGAATATAAAAATATCCATTTCTTCCACCACCTAAACCAAAGTTATCAAATATTGAGTAGATAAGTAATACAATTGCAACACCCTGAAGATCATTATATTTTTTATTAATAAGATGTTGTTTAATAAACAAATATAAGAAATGAATAAAATAAATGTTTAAGAAATGCAAGTATACGAATGAGTTATCAAACCAAAGTACAGAAGATAAATATTCATAAATTGATGACATGCCAAATGCAAAAAATACATTAACCATTCCTATGATGAGTTCTGATTCCCGTATCCAGTTTTGATGCAGTAAGTGATAATAGCCAGCATCATAGTTAAAAGTGATATCAACGGTTGATACTAAAAGAATTCCCGGTATTAAAAAATAACTAAAAAAAGAATCTAATGTTTTAAATTTTTTGAAATCAAATTTCAATTTTGTTAATGACAATAATGGAATGATAAGAAGAAAAATAGTTATATAAATATTACTTAATGGAAAAAAGAAATTAATTAGTATCAGTAAGTTACCTAAAATTAGTAACCCAATAAGAGGAGTAATGTACTCAGACTTAGTATATAAAATATGGTCTGAATCATTTTCTTTTGAAAATTTAAATATTTTTGAGACAAAAAATTTTCCAACTAGATACAGATATATATAAAAGACTGAATACTTAAGAAAAATAATTAAGTATGTAGAGATCAACAATATTTTTCCTTATTTAGTTTCAATGACTAATTGATATTATAAATAAGACATAAAATAATACTTTTAATTAAAAGTTTCTATGTATCTTTATTAATAATACTCAATAAATTTTTTTCAAGTTCAACTAAGTCGATTTTGTAATCACTTGAATGAGCCCCTCCTGAATCTTCATTTACCTCGGCTCCAGAATAAAAATATTTTATTTTTAGCGCAGAGGCTAGTGAGAAGTAACAATTATTTTTATTATCGTGGGAGGATCTTACTTCTAATACTTTTGTACCTTTTTTCATAAAGATCATATTTATTAATCCTGCACCATGAATACCTGTAAGAATTTTGGTATTCAAGAAAATATTTACCTGATCGATATAGTTTAAGTTTTCAAGAACAAGAATTTTAAAATTGTATTTATCAAGAACATTTTTCAAATCTTTGAAATTAGATTCTCTTCTAATTTTTGCATTTTGTCTGCTAACCCAAATTCTTTCATACTTTGTTTCATCAAAAGCTTCTGTTGACTTTTTAGTATTAGTAAGTTTTGTTGCAACATCATTTATAATTTTTTCATTGTAGTTTCCTGAAGGTGCAACATGAGTAGATATAAGGAGCTCTTCCACAAGATAATATTTTTCTCTTTCTAAAAGTAAAAATGGAATTTCTAGTTTTTTAAGTGTGTACTTTATGTATTCATAATTTTCGTAATGCTTAAACAAAATTACTGGGTAATCATTTAAAAAATCTTTTATAAATTCTATTCTTTGTAAAGCATCGGAAAACCAGTGCATATATTTCCAACTTTTTTGATCAATAACCCATGAAGCTTTTGGTATAACTTCATAATCAATGTTATTTTTAAGACTTATGACATTTATTAAATTTTTTACGAATAAATTTATTTTGTGTCTTATCCAGAAGTTACTCATTCTCCAATGATTTGAAAAAGCGTTAAAGTGCTTATATTTCCATAATTTTTGTTGGTGTACAAAAACACGTCTCTTCATTAAAATTTTTGGTGATGAAAATTCTCTTTTCAGCTCATGCTGAAAATTTACTAAATCTTTTTCTTTAAGATTTTCAGGAGGCGTTCTTTCCACAACATAAGTAGAAGATTTAATAAAATTCATAAAAATATACTAATCCTGATTAAGCAACTTATATAATCTTACTAATATTTATAAGCATGAAGTTGTTTTTACTATTTTAAAAAAAAGGTTTATATAAAAAGTTTAATAATGAAGAAAGCAGTTGTATTTATAAAAGGAGGTTTTGGAAATCAACTTTTTCAGTTTGCTTTTGCTAATTATTTAAAGGAAATGAGTTTTAAGGTTAAAATAAACACTGATCTTTTATCTAAAAATAATCAACATACTAAAAGAAATTTAATGTTTTCAAACAAAATCAGTGGGTTTTCTGAGGAAAGATATCTTAATAAGCAAATCTTTAATTTATTTCTTAGGCTAAATACAAGTTCAAAATTTTCAACTTCATTTTTTGAGAAATATAAATATACAAAAGAAGTTTCTCAGAATTTAGAAGATTCCAAAACAACTATTTACTTCAATGGTTATTGGAAAAATATTTCTTATCCTGAAATTAGTAAGAAATATATATTAGATATGTTAAAAAAATTTAAAGTAATAGATGATAAATTGAAATCTAAAGTTGAATCCGATCGTGTTTTAATACATGTAAGAAGAAGAGATTTTATTAAAAATAATTGGGATTTAGATATCAGTTATTTTGAGGACAGTATTAATTTATTAAAATCAAAATCTGAAAATTTAGTTTTTGATATTTTTACTGATGATTTTGACTGGGTTTCAAGTCAAAAAATATTTAACATTGCTGATAATATTTATGGGCAAACTTCTAAGACATTACTACCTAACGAACAAGATGATTTCAATGAAACTATTGATACTTTTGCGTCAATGCTCAATTATCACCATTATATAGTTGGCAATAGTAGTTTTGCTTTTTGGGCAGCATTTTTATCGACAACGGAGAGTTCGATTGTAACTGTACCAGACCCTTGGTTTAGAAATAATACACACCCAGTACTAAAAAAAGAAAATTGGCTTACCGTAAGTAATACTAAAATTTAAATATTGACTTTATAAATACTAAAATCTTCGATTGTATTAATTAATTTGAAATTATTTTTATTTTTCTTAATATATTTCAGAACTTCGTATTGTTTATAATCAAAGATATCATCTAATCCAAAGTATTTAGTTCGATTGTAAAGTTTTAAAAATTCTGGAAAAGTTGAAAACTCACCTCCATCAAATAGAATAAAATCATAGTTTTTATCGATATCATTAAAAATATTTTTTGTTTTTCTATACCTTCTGATATCTTGGAAAAACCATTCAATATTGTTGGGATTCATCCCATGTTTCACAAAATCAATATTTTCTGGATTTGGTAGATCTGAAATTTCAATAATTCTTCCAAGCAATAAATTTACTTTTTCTCTCTTTAGATATTTTTTTGCACTTTTGTATGCAATTTTATCTGTTTCAATAGAAGTTAAATTAAAGGCATCTTTATTTTTTCTTAAAGATTCATACAAAACTTTTGTAGAGCCTTTTCCATTCCAGGTTCCAATTTCTAGTACATTACTAACTTCGTAATTTTTAATAAAGTCGTCCAACATCATTCCAACTTTAGATTTCATAGTTATCTGACCTCTAGAATCTTTTACTGCTTTTACAGTTCTAAAGTAATTCTTGATATTTAGAAACTGTCTGTTGTTTTTAATTTTTTTTATGATTATTAAATTATTTAGTAATGTCTTCACCTTTACTATTGCTAACTTCTAGTAATTTCTATAAATTGAGGTATTCTTAATTCTTTTGGTTTTTTATTTACAGACCATGGTTTTGGAATAATGGTGATATTTCCATCTTCACTCTTCATCAATGCAGCCATGTATGAAAAGGTACTATTTGAAATTATAAAATGATCATTATTCAACATTTTTGCAAATGTTGTAAGAGTGTCATCTTTTTTATCATCAGGTAAATTTATTGTATCAACAATGTTTATTAGTTTTTTTTCCTTTAAAATACTTGAACTATCTGAGAATAGATTTATGGAAATATCGTCTCCTATTTCATTTTTGATAAAATCAATGGATTTATAAAAATATTTTAAATCAACTTGTTCACCTAAATAATTATCCATTCTAACGTGTAACATTACACTATTTTTCTTGGGTGTTTTAAAAAAGTTTTCTGAAATTTCCTCATTTTTTATTAAATTTGAAACAAGGAAGTTTTTAGAATTATCCAAGAATCTAGAATTTTGCCATATACCAATAAAGTAATTTATGTATTTAAATGACTTTAAATTAAAATTATCATCATCGAATTTTTTATAAAATGTTGATCCATTTTCACTTAAGTATCTGTCTGCTAATTCATAAGTTTTAAGAATAGATTTACTTGCTCTTTTAAATCCAAAAAACTCTGGTTCGAATATTTCATTTCTTTCATACTTATCTTTGACAGATGAAAACCAAAGATTGTTAATTAAAACATTTTTTTTAAGCTCTTTTAAATAATTTGCAAAGCAATATTGAAAAAGCTGATTTCCAAAACCCCCATATATCTTTACAAGGGAGTTTTCAAACCTCATATTAAGTGAATTTTATTTTTAGAAGTTATCATTGAATTGTAGAAATGTTTCAAGATCTTCAGGAGTCCCAAGTCCCCACATTTTTTCAATTTCTTTAATTTTAATATTCTTTTTATCTTTTATGGCTTGGTTATAGACTGGACAAACGTAAAATTCGTTATTTACTCTTATATTTTCTTCAATCATCTCTTCAGCATATTTGACATAATCTTGACCATGTTTCCAATAATACACTCCTACAGTTGCGTTTGTACTTATTGGATTTTTTTCAGCTACTTCTGAAACAAATCCATCATCTCCTAATTTTGCGTAAGACCACTTTGGGTGTGTGGACTCAAATGTCAATATTCCACCGTCAACATCTGCATTAACAAATTGATACATGACTTCTCTAGGGTTCCATTCAATGAATTGGTCTGAGTTACAAATTAATAATGGAGCTTTATTGTTTATACTTTCTTTAGCAATCAATGTTGTTGATGCAGCGCCCTCAGTGATTTCATCTAGTTCATAAATTATTGAATTTGGTTTTTGGATTTTTAACATTTGATTTATATTGAAGTTCTCATTGTGTTCTTTTTGAACTATGAAAATATAATTTGCATCAATATTCAAATTTTCTAATACAACCTGAATCATTGGCTTACCTTTTATCTCAATT
>CETK01060029.1_pt1 | contig 19834 bp, 14 predicted proteins | sample 361431 | NCBI WGS metagenome assembly CETK01 (sample SAMEA2622452, study PRJEB7988) | marine metagenome | biome: marine biome (ENVO:00000447); feature: surface water layer (ENVO:00002042); material: "saline water (ENVO:00002010), including plankton (ENVO:xxxxxxxx)" | depth 5 m | reverse complement strand
TGATTTGGCGGTAAATTACAAAGTCTGTTGTATACTTCTTTATGGGCTAAATGAACGAGATGAATTTAGTGATTTTTTAAATAAGGTTTATGTTTAGCTTAGAATGATATTGCCTCATGTTAGGTTAATATCGTGTAATATCATATTGCGATTATAATTGAAGTATATATCTATTCTATGAAACGTCTAAATATAAACCACCTAGCTGAATTACCTAGCCGAAAAAGAGCCCACCTCGTAAATAGCGTTGTAGGGTATAAATCCATCCATCTCATCGGCACCTACTTCGAAGGTTGGAGCAACCTATGCATCGTCTCCACTCTTACGCATCTAGGTAGCAATCCTGCGCTCGTAGGATTTATACTTCGCCCAACCACCGTTCCGCGACATACCTATGATATAGTACAAAAAAATCCCTACTTCACTGTAAATAATGTCACTGAAGAACTGCTTGAGGGCGGACATCAATCCTCGGCTAGTTATGATGAACAGGTAAGTGAATTCAGTGAAATTGGCTTGAAAGAAGAGTGGAAAAATGATTTTAAAGCGCCTTTCGTACAAGATAGTCCAATTCAACTAGGCTGTAAATGGGTTCGTGAAATGCCTATTATCGAAAATGGTTGCCGCTTTTTGATTGGGCAAATTGAAGAAATATACATCCAAGATATGCTCATGACTGAAGACTCTGACGGGTTTTTATCACTCGAAAAGGCTGGTTTAATCTGCGGTTCAGGTATGGATGGGTATTATCGCCCTAATTTTTTGCATCGCCGAAATTATGCCCAACCCAATATCGCTCCCCATATAATCTAATCCCCAGTATATAGACTTTTGGATAGACCTATCACTTGAATAATGTCCAGTCTCCCAAAACGTCATCACAATCATTTCTGCAACCAAGTCATAAGTTGTATATTTCAAGTCATAAGTTGTGTATTTTAATAAATCCATAAACCATGTGCCGATACAATTCAACACAAGAAATAAAACTGTAGTATGGCTATCCAAAAAGAGCAAATAAGAACCGCGCTAGCTCATGTCCTTCATCCTGAAAAGAAAGTAGATATCATAGCTTTAAATATGATTCAAGATATCATTGTTCAAGACAAATACGTCTCATTTACCCTTGAAATGCCTATTAAAAACGACCCTCTTACTCAAGAATTATCTCAACGTTGCGAAAGAGCCATACACAAATTCATAGATCAAGATGCGATCGTTGATATTCAGATTGGAATCAATGTTTCCCAACAAAGACAGACCCCAGCGCCAGAACCTATGGGTTCACCTCTATCCGGCGTACAAAATATTATTGCTGTAGCATCTGGAAAAGGAGGCGTCGGTAAATCAACAGTAGCGGTCAACATAGCTGCTGCCTTAGCTAGAAATGGTGCCAAAGTTGGTCTCATGGACGCTGACATATATGGCCCTAGCATCCCCACCATGTTCGATTTATTCGAGCGACCAAACGTCACAGTTCAAAAAAAATTAATTCCTTTAGTTAAATATGGGATAAAATTAGTATCAATGGGATTTCTGGTTGATGTTAACCAAGCCATGGTATGGAGAGGTCCCATGGTAACCAGTGCCATTAAGCAATTCATGAATGACGTAGAATGGGGCGAACTGGATTTTATGATATTAGATATGCCTCCAGGAACAGGCGACATTCAGCTTACTATTGTTCAGAGTGTCCCATTATCTGGAGCAGTAATCGTGTCTACACCTCAAAATGTAGCTCTGGATGACGTAAGAAAAGGGGTGTCTATGTTTCAAAAAGTCAATGTCCCTGTGCTTGGTATCATAGAGAATATGGCTTACTTTAGCCCTCCTGATGCGCCTGATAAGAAATACTACATCTTTGGACAGGAGGGGGCAAGTCGCCTAGCGGACGAATTAGCTGTGCCAGTATTGGGAGAAATACCTCTTGGACAACCTATTCGCGAATCCGGAGATAACGGGAAACCCATTGTTTTAGATAATGAATCTCCTGCAGCTGCAAGTTTTTTAGCCTGTAGCGCCAATATGCAACAGCAACTTGCCATCCGTGCAGCCACAATGCCAAAAGATTTATCTATTTCTTTTACGGAAAAATCCCCATCTGCTCATACATAATGCCAATTTTATTAATTGCGTTTACAAACGCGGCGGTACGAAGGTCATCTAGGTTGTTTTCTTCACTAATATTAGTAATCTGTTCGTAAGCAGTTATCATACTTTCTTCTAGTCCAGAATCTACTAGGTCATATTCACCGGCTCCGCGGGTAAGAACCTTACGCTCCACCTCCCCAAACGATTTACCAGCCAATTGTTCAATTTCAGAAACAATTCGCATTAAACTAGCCTCATTAAAACGCTTATTTAACCTTCCATATCGTACATGTTGAATATTTTTGAGCCATTCAAAGTACGAAACAATCACCCCGCCTGCATTCAGGTAAGAATCTGGAATAATTAAAGCCCCTCTTTCTTTTAGATACTCATGAGCATCGGCTGTGGTAGGGCCATTAGCAGCCTCAGCAATTATCTTTGCCTTAATTTTTGGAGCATTTTCTGTGGTTATCTGAGTCTCAAGTGCAGCCGGAATAATGATATCGCATTCTTGTTCAAAAATAACCCGTTTACCTTTAAGTGTTGTAGAATTATGAAATCCAATAATACTACCGGTTTCCTTACGATAGTCTATGAGTGCGTTCAAGTCTAAGCCATTAGAATCATAGATTGTTCCTTCCATTTCGGCAACTCCTACCAGTTTTGCCCCTGCTTCGATCATGTACAGTGCAGAATGATATCCTACATTACCCAATCCTTGTAATACAAAGGTTTTGCCCTCAACTCCGGTACTCAGACCTAACTTATCCATATTGTGTTTATGGTTACAGGCCTCGCGAATACCAAAATAAACACCACGCCCTGTGGCCTCAGTACGCCCTCGAATACCACCCTGTTGCATGGGTTTCCCCGTCACACAGGCCTCGGCATTTAAATCGTCACTCATTTGCCGATAGGTGTCCAAAATCCACCCCATTTCCCTAGCCGATGTCCCATAATCTGGCGCTGGCACATCTACCGCTGGGCCAATAAAACCTTTTTTCATTAACTCAAAAGTATATCGCCGAGTTATTTTTTCTAACTCTGTATCTGAATATTCGCGTGTACTAATCTTTATCCCTCCCTTAGCCCCACCAAATGGAACATCAACAATTGCACATTTATAAGTCATAAGCGCCGCTAAAGCCATCGTCTCATCCTCATCTACCTTATGTGAGTAACGGATCCCCCCCTTGGTTGGCATTTTATGATGGCTATGCTCCACTCGCCAACCCTCAATTACCTGAATACTCCCGTCATCACGTTTAATTGGAAAAACTACCTTGTATACCGTATTACAAACCTTAATCTGATTCAAAATACCTTTATCGAATCGAGTATAAGGAGCAGCTTTATCAAAATTATGATTGACTTGTTCGTAAAACTTATAGTTCTTCATATAAATAATTAACTTTTTTTCAGATTGAAAGGTTTGGTTGACGTGCTGTCTACCTGCACTCGACTGCACACTGTGCGTTGACTACTAAAATCAAACCATTTATTGATCTAATAGTCGGGAGATTCCGAGACATTTACAATAAGAAAGCGCTTTTCCCGGTAATAGTATAATAGAGTGAAATAAATACAATTAAGTAGCTTAACACGCCTCTAGATATCTTACTTTTTGTTTTTTGGTTTTACTTTATCTCTGACATTCTGCACAATCATGACTCTATTAAGAGATCTATAATGAGTATTTAATTTCATTTACAGCAATAGTTACTTAATAAATACCAATTAACTATTTTCTCTTTCATTTCATTGGAAATTTCAAAAAATAACTAAACTTCGGGGAGACAACCTTTTTAAAATACTGGAAGAGGTGGAGGCGGTCGCATCATCAATCCAAGCCAGCTAAATCTTTTTCCCGATCGCTTGAGATACAGTAGCTCAATCATCAATAAACATGAATACCCTACAAAAGAAAAATGATGCTATAAGAAAAATTATTCACGTAGATATGGACGCATTTTATGCGGCCGTTGAACAGCGTGATCATCCCGAATGGCATGGTAAACCGGTGATTGTTGGGGGCCGACCCAGCGGTCGAGGCGTCGTTTCTACCGCAAGTTATGAAGCGCGTGTATTTGGAGTGCATTCGGCCATGCCTACTTCACAAGCCTATCGGCTATGTCCACATGGAATTTTTGTACCTGCACGCTTTGAAGCTTATAAAGAAGCGTCTGTCATAATCAGAAATATATTTTATGAATATACTGACCTGGTCGAACCCTTGTCTCTGGACGAGGCTTATTTGGATGTAACCGTAAACCACATTGAAAATCCATCGGCTACTCTGATTGCTCAGGAAATCAAAGAAAAAATCTATGACCGTACCAATCTAACTGCATCTGCCGGAGTTGGGCCTAATAAATTTGTTGCCAAAGTAGCTTCAGATATTAATAAACCAGATGGATTAACTGTTATTCCACCTGAAACTATGGATCATTTCTTAGAGGAATTAAGTATTAAAAAATTTTATGGTGTTGGGAAGGCTACCCTTCGAAAAATGCATGGCCTTGGAATACATCGCGGATCTGACTTAAAAAAATGGGCCCTTATTGACTTAATTGAAATTTTTGGTAAATCAGGACAATACTATTACCAAATGGCTAGAGGATTGGATGCCCGGCCTGTTGAATCGCATCGAATACGTAAATCATTTGGAAAAGAACGCACATTCCATAAGGATATTAGCGAACGTGAATACATACTACGGTTCATTGAAGGACTTTCTGCCACAATATCAGAGGGTATGCGGACAATACCAGCCGCAGGTAAAACCATTACCCTTAAGTTGAGATACGATAATTTTGAAACTATTTCACGCAGCCTTAGCATATCTCATTATACCAATGATGCTTCAGAGATAAGCTTAATCACCCAAGAGCTCCTAAAAAATACCGAGTTTGGTGACAGGCCGATTCGTTTACTTGGTATTAGCATCTCCAATTTAGACATTAACAAGGAGGATCAGGCCCAGCAACTACAACTCTCTCTCGACAACTAAGAATAAAAGATGGTTTAACGCTAATAACTTAGGTGATCCCCTATTCAGATAAAGGGCTTTGCCCCGATTTTATATGAATATCGTGTTGAGGAAAAGGGATATCAATTCCATGCTCATTAAATTTTCGTAAGATGGCTTGGTTCAATTCATTTTGTATAGCATATCGATTCTTTACATTTGGAATCCAGACAATCAGCTTCATATTCCAAGCAGAATCGCCGAAAGAGCGCAGATGAATATCATGTTTTCGTCTTTTCATTACAGAGGTACTTTCTCTTGCCACTTCATCCAGTGCTTGCAATACTAAGTCTAAATCGGAGTCATAAGCGACACCGACATCAATAATCAACTTAAAGGTGGGGTCCCCGTGAGAATAATTTATCACATCCTTGCTAACAAAATCCGAATTTGGCACAATAATGGAGATATTTTCCAGCGTTTTTACCTTAGTAGCTCGAATATTAATTTCTTCAATATCACCTTCAATTCCATTAACAACCACCCGATCACCTACACTTATAGGGCGCTCAAACAGAACAATGAGCCCCGAAATAAAGTTAGAGGTAATGTTCTGAAGACCAAAACCTACACCCACTGATAAGAAACCAAAAATCACTGCTAAGCCTGTAAAATCAACTCCCAAGAACTGAAAAGAGACTAATATTCCAATAACCACCACAGAATATTGTGACATTCGGGATAGAGTGTATTGCAAACCCTCATCTTGAACAAATCTAGGGAGGATTCGATCTCGTAAAATCTTTTTCAGATACGAGGCACCCGTGACAAATATTATTAATAATAAAACAAAAACCGCTAAAGATAATAGAGTCACAGATGTATTCGCCAGGGTAAAAAGTGGAATATTTAATAGGCTTTTAAGAGATACCAACCATTCCCACCAGCCTTCTGTCTTATCTATGGACTCTAACATTACTTCCGGAATACTATCAACAGGCATATATTCATTTAGCTGCGGGGAGTTTAGTCCTAAAATAACAGCTACGCTATCATATGAAACAACTTGGTATGTGGATGAAATGAAAAAATCAGCCACATTTGTAATAAATGAATTATTGAACATACCCTTTCCTCCAAATCTAATAGTTTAGGACTCAAGTATTACTTCTTCGGTTTTCCAAATTTCATCATTGTAATCTTTTATGGTACGATCAGAGGAGAATTTACCAACTCGAGCTACGTTATAAATAGCTTTCTTGGACCATTCCTTTTGATTTTTATATACTTTCTCTAACTCCTCTTGCTTTTTGACATAAGATTCATAGTCCGCTAAGACCATAAAATAATCTCCTTGCTCTAATAAAGCTTGTATAATTGGTTGAAAAAGGTCCGGTTGTTCAGACGAGTAAAATCCATCTCTAATTTGATCTAAAGCGCGCTTTAATTCGGGGTTAGATTGGTAGTACAAATAGGGATTGTACCCTTTTCGTCGCAATTCATCCACCTGTTCTACGGTGAGTCCAAATATAAAGATATTCTCGTCGCCGACTTCCTCCTTTATTTCTACGTTAGCACCATCCAAAGTTCCAATGGTAAGTGCACCGTTTAAAGCAAACTTCATATTTCCTGTACCAGAAGCTTCCATTCCAGCCGTTGATATCTGCTCAGATACATCCGCAGCAGGAATCATAAACTCTGCTAAAGTAACTCGATAGTTATCAAGAAATACACATTTCAATCGATCTGCTGTTTCTGGGTCATGATTAATTTTGTCGCCAATTGCATTAATTAACTTGATGTGTAATTTGGCCATAGTATAACCCGGAGCCGCTTTACCACTAAAAATAACAGTTCTGGGCACGGTTTCTAGGGAATTATTATCCTTCAGTCGATTGTATAGAGTAACAACATGAAGTGCCGCCATTAACTGGCGTTTGTATTCATGAATACGTTTGATCTGTATGTCAAACATACTGTTTGGATCTACCGTTATTCCCTGATGTTCCTGAATATAATTCGCTAATACTTTTTTATTATTCAATTTAATTTGCTTAAAGCGTTTCTGGAAATTCACATCTTCAGCAAATGGCTCCAACTTTTTCAAGTTATCTAAATCGGTAATCCAATTATTTCCAATTTTCTCTGTGATTAAAGCAGATAATTCTAAATTACACTGTTTAAGCCATCTCCTAGGCGTTATTCCATTGGTCTTATTTGTAAATTTATCAGGATACAATTCATCAAACTCTCGAAACATAGTCTCCACTAACAAGCGAGAGTGTAAAGCCGCAACTCCATTTACTTTGGTTGAACCCACAATACCCAAATGCGCCATATGTATCACCGGGTTCTCACCATCACTCACAATACTCAAACGCGACATTTTCCCATGATCTTCCCCATACCTCGCCTTAATTTTATTCATGAATCGACGATTAATCTCATATATAATACTTGAGTGACGAGGCAACAAATGTTGCATAAGTGATACTGGCCACTTTTCCAAGGCCTCAGGCAGTAAGGTATGATTGGTGTACGCCATCGTTTTAACAGTAATATCCCATGCCCTTTCCCATGGCATATTTACCTCATCCAATAAAATCCGCATCAATTCAGGAATCGCAAGGTTAGGATGTGTGTCATTACACTGAATAGCTACTTTCTTAGGAAATTTTTCCCAGTCATCCGTCTGAGCTTTAAACCGGCAAATAATATCCCGCATAGACGCAGCCACTAAAAAATATTCTTGCTTGAGTCGTAATTCTTGCCCAACAAAAACTTTATCATTTGGGTACAAGACTCGCGTAATATTTTGCTCCAGCTGATTCTCTCGTACTGCATCTATGTACTGTCCTTGATTAAAACTCTGCAGATCTAATGCGGTATCCGACTCGGCTTTCCATAATCGCAATTGGTTGACCACATTATTGTTATAACCAGGTATGGGTGTATCGTAAGCAACAGCCAACACCTTACTGGTCTGGTCCCAACTATACTTTATATGACCGCCATCTGAATTATGCATCCCTTGATGACCATAAAAGTGTACAGGATATTGAATTTTAGGTCGTACAATATCCCAGGGATTTCCATACCTCAACCATAAGTCGGGCTTTTCGACTTGAAATCCATCTACAACTTTCTGGTAAAAAATCCCATATTCGTAACGAAGACCATAGCCTATAGCTGGAATACCTAGGGTCGCCATGGAATCTAAAAAACACGCGGCTAAACGACCTAAACCACCATTACCAAGACCAGCATCCCATTCAGAATTACGTATAGTATCATAATCGAGTCCCAAGTCAGCACAAGCTTCTGCTACTTCCTGCTGCACATCAAAATTCACAACAATATTGTCCAATAAGCGGCCAATAAGGTATTCCATGGACAAATAATACACTCTCTTCACCCCTTTTTTGTGGTAATGAGTTTGCGTGGATAGCCATTTGTCATGCAGGCGGTCCATAAGAGTGAGTACCACGCTTCTGTATTCATCCCAAGGCGTTCGGGAAAGCTCATCCTTAGCCAAAGTATGCCGCAAATGTAGCTTAATATCTTCACGCAACGAGTCTCGGTCTAGTCCTGATCTTGTGGTATATTCTTGCTTCTTGTTACTTTCCGGGGCCGCCTTAATCGTTTTACTTCCAGTTTTCTTAGTTAATGAAGCAGTTTTCTTCGCTTTATTCATGATCCTATGAGTGAGCTCTAACTATTAGATGGACTAAATTACTTGAAAAAATCTTCTTTACCGAGCACTATAAAATAATTTTATAGATGAAAAGACCTCTATGTTAGTCATTTTTCGAGTTGATTAATTTGCTTATTTCAATTCATAAACCCCGGTATCAGGTACGAATTTAGGCCGAGTCAAGTTAGCAGCATACCCTAACCGAACAAAAGTTTCATAGGCCTCGGTAGCTACAAAATCTTGATGAAATAATCCAAATACACTTGATCCACTACCGCTCATACCTGCAAATTCAGCGCCTAAATCAAGCATTTGATCCTTCATATTTCCTACTTGAGGAATTCGTGCAATTACACCTGGCTCTAGATCATTGACTAAAAGAAAAGGCCATGCTTCAATCTCTTCCTCAGTAAGTACCTTTATTAAATTAAACTCAGGTATAGGGTTTGGATAGACCTGTTGGTAGGCTTCAACCGTGGAACTACCCTCATTTGGAAACACCGTAACAATCCATGCATTGGGTTGGATATCACAAATCTCAATTTCATGGCCTAATCCACGGCCAATACCTACGTGATTATGTATAAAAAACGGCACATCGGCTCCGATCCGAAGGCCTATCTCAGCCAACTCAGCAGCGGACAAACCCAAGTCTGCCACCTTATTTACCATCCGTAACACGCTAGCAGCATTCGCGCTCCCACCGCCGAGACCGGCACCGGCCGGAACGCGCTTATCCACCGAGATATGGTATTGGTCGCGAAGACTGGCGTACTCCTGTAAAAGCTGGAGGGCTTTCATGATCAGATTCGATTTGTCAACTGGAATCGATGATTCACTCATATGAAGCTTCATCTGCGCTGCTGGCTTCATTTCTATTCGGTCACTCCACTCAATAAAACAGAACCCCGTTTCTAGGGTATGATAGCCATTGGGCAAGCGCTCCAAGACATGAAGCCCCAAATTGATTTTTGCATAGGATTGGGTAATCCACCGCCTGCTCATGCTTCCTGTCCTATCCAATCTTGGTGATGATTTATCATGTACGAAAAAGCGGCACTATATTCATTTGGTATGTCGCCATTCAAAATAGCTTCTTTAATATTATCTTTAATAATTCCTATTTGCTTGGAAGGCGGTATATCAAGAGCTTTCATAATCTCATAACCAGTTAATGGGTTTTTCCAATTTCGAATCCGGTCTTTCTCCTCAACTTCGATAATTTTCTTCTCTACCCGTTCAAAATTCATCATGAACTTTCGAACTTTGAATTCGTTTTTACTGGTAATATCCGCCCTGCATAGAATCATTAAATCTTCAATATCATTATCTGCTTCAAAAATTAAACGCCGGACGGCACTGTCGCTTACATGATCTGAAACCAATGCTATTGGTCGTAAGTGTAGACGAACCAAGTTCTGTACATATCGCATACGTTCTCCCATGGGTAACCCTATTCGCCTAAAAATACGAGGGACCCATTTAGCCCCTAATGCATCATGACCGTGAAAGGTCCAGCCATGTCCATCATCGAAGCGCTGGGTTGGTGGTTTGGCAATATCATGCATAATTGCCGCCCATCTTAGCCACAATGAATCACTAACCGAGGCCACATTGTCGAGAACCTGTAAAGTGTGCCAAAAATTATCCTTATGACGTAAACCATTACGCTCCTTTATCCCATGAAGTGCGACCATTTCTGGAAAAAATTGGGCCAACAAACCGGTAGTAAATAAAAGCGCAAAACCGACTGATGGTATTGGGCTCTTCAATATTTTATTGAGCTCATCAAGAATGCGTTCCTTTGACACAATCTCTAAACGACTGGCCATTTTTTGTATGGCTTTTTTCGTTTTAGGGCATAGTTCAAAATCTAGCTGTGAAGCAAACCTGACGGCACGCATCATCCTGAGTGGATCATCACTGAAAGTTTTTATCGGCTCAATAGGTGTACGAATAAGCCCTTTTTTTAAATCTGTAAGACCACCAAAAGGATCGTTAAGAACCCCTAGACGGTCTTTATTCAAATCCCAGTACAGCGAATTTATCGTAAAGTCTCGCCGATTTTGATCGTCCTCTAGAGTTCCGTCTTCAACCAATGGCTTTCTGGAATCATATCGATAGCTCTCTTTTCTAGCCCCAATAAATTCTAATTCAACAGAAGGTGTTTTAACCTGAGCAGTACCAAATTGCTTAAATAATGAAAAACTCGTCTTCATGCCTTTTCTTCGAAGAGACTGGTGCACCTTTTTAGCAAGATTAATCCCAGAGCCTAGAGTCACCACATCCATATCCACCTCTTTTTGGACACGATTTAAATAAAAATCTCTAACATAACCCCCCACCAAGAAAATATCTTGACCAAGCTGATTAGCTTGCAAGCTTATTTCCTTAAGAAGTTTTTGATGTGCAATAGGTATGTCATGAGGGAATTCCATATTTAAAGATAAGGATGTTCACCTTGTCAATCAGCCTTTTGTTATCCCTCGCACATTTTTCACCATTATTTATATTTATTTTATCTTATTCATGATTTTATTAGAGCAAATTTAGCTTTTTCTGCCACTTTTTTCATAAAATAGTATTTAAGTCATTTATGAAGAGAGTAACAAATAGCAGAAAATTTAAAAGTAAAGGGTGAACTTGTCACTTTTTAGAAATTACAGAATGATCTCCCACATGTACTTCTCCAGACACATCCGAAACCTGTGTATGCGCTCCTATGGTAGACCCCACTAAAATACAATCTTGCAATGTGGCATGATCCCGAACAATAGAGTTTGATAGTTCGGTATTCTTTAAAATACAACCCTGTTCAATACTTACATTGGGTCCAATAGTCCCCCCCTCTAGGGTTACATTAGAGGCTAAATAAACCGGTGGAATAATTGTCGTTCCATGCTTAGCATAAGTCTCTATTTCTTCCGATGAATTATGTGCTTCTTTTTCGACAACAATGCCGGTAGTTTCAAGCCAAGCTGGTAACGTTCCACAATCTAACCATTCGTCCACCGTAGCTTTTTTAAATAATTTCCCATCCTGAATCATACGATCTAAGGCTTCTGTCAGGGAATACTCTCCTCCTGGGCCTTTAATATTATTATCTAAAACAAATTGAAGCTCTGCTTTCAGCTTTGATGCATCCTTGAAATAATACACTCCAATGATGGCTAAATCAGAGATAAATTCCGTTGGCTTTTCCACGAAACCTGTTATTTTTTCACCCTCATACACAGCAACTCCAAATCGAGAAGGATCTTCCACTTTTTTAAGCCAAATTATACTATCTGCTCCATCTACATTAAACGTTTCTATAGCATCAAAGAGCGTATCGGCAAAAGCTATAATGACTTCTCCTTCCAATTCTTGTTGTGCACAATAGACCGCATGTGCCGTCCCAAGAGCTCTCTCTTGCACTTTAAATATACATTTTGCACCATATCGAGCACTCATTTCTTGTAATATCGCCTTTATAGGATCTCCGAAATCCGGACCTAAAATGTATACAATCTCTTCGATATTTCGGCCCATTGTTCTTATAAATGTTCCCACCAACCGCTCGATAATCATAGTTCCAGCCACTGGTAATAATGGCTTTGGAAGCGTATGTGAATGAGGACGAAGTCTTGTCCCACGACCCGCCATAGGAATAATTAATTTCATACTACCCGTTTTTTTTATAATTATTTATATATCAAACAACATGCTAAGAATATGTTATTCTTTCGAGCTAAATATACGCTCCTTTTTTTTGAATGCCCAAGTAACGAATACAAAATCTGGATGGCTATCTATTTGATGTAACAGCCTCAGTCATAGAGGCAGTTCAAATAGCCCGAGATTTTCAACTATTCTTAGTTATCTTTAAAGCTCGGACATTTAAACAAGAATCATTTTTATCTCGAATAATCGAACAGTGCCTTTTACCGATCGGTATTATTCCTTGATTATTATTCCATGCTACATACCTATTATCTGTTATTTTTGGACAGTTTTGCAGTGATTTTTACCCTGATAATGCTAAGGGTCCTCTGTTATAGATGGCTTTTTTATCTACATGTTTTTCAACAATTAGGATACAAAACAAATGAACTACGCGGTTGGCTAAAGGAACATTGGAACGAAAGAGTAATTCCTAGAAGATTTGCTTATTTCTTGTTAAGTACCATGGTTCTCATCTTTGGAGCTAAAGTTTTAATGATACGGCTAAGCTTAACAGCTGAGGCAATTATCATTTTTTCATGGGGTATCACATACCTCAGCTCTACTAAAATCTTCCGTCCTGAAAAAGTGAAAAAGCCATTGATCTGGACAGCTCGATTAAAACGTTTATCAATACCTTTTGGGCTGTCAAGTATTGTTCTTCCACTTCTTGCGACTTATTTAGGCTTCAGTGGGTGGTTAAATGACGCCTTCGTACATTCTCGATTGCAAGGCGCAGCAAGCATACAATTTGATGCCCCAAGTTTAGCCTTGGGCCTGGCTTTAGGGTACACTTTTATTCCCCTTTTCTTACTCTTAGCAGGATATCTTACCGCCCCCATTGAACAGCAAATACAAAATGGATATAAACTTCAAGCTCGTAAAAAATTAGCCTCATTACCGCATCTAAAAGTGATCGCAATTACGGGCAGTTATGGGAAAACGAGTGTTAAATTTATCCTCAGAGATCTACTAAAAGAACGCTTCAGTGTATGTGTTACACCCGGAAGTTTTAATACTCCAATGGGTATTTGTAAAGTCATAAACAACGATTTGCAAGCGTATCATCAAATTTTAATTCTAGAAATGGGGGCGCGTTATGCCGGTAATATTAGTGAGCTCTGTGACATTGCCCAACCCAATATCTCCATCGTTTCAAACGTCGGGTTGGCTCATTTAGAAACCTTTGAAAGTCAGGAAGTCATTGCCAAAGAAAAAGGCACCTTAGTGGATCGTTTGAAAAAAGATGGACTAGCGGTGTTAAATGGAAATGACCCTGTTGTATCTAGAATGGGCGAATACCGTAACGATATCAAACGAATTCACGTTGGCCTATCGTCAACACAAGAATCCACCACTAACTTACTTTTAAAGGCCTCTAACATAAACTATTCTACCGAAGGAACCCATTTTAAATTAAACAAAAACTCGGCCAAATCCTCCTTAGAACAATGGGAGATCCAATGTCCTCTTTTAGGTGAACATAATGTGCAAAATTTGTTACTAGCCCTTGGCGTTGGTGACCACTTAGGGCTTCGTATGAACACAATGCAACTAGCAGCTTCTCATATTAAACCGATACAACATCGGTTAGAATTAAAGGCGATAGATGATTATTTCATGATTGACGACGCATTTAACTCCAATCCAATAGGCGCCAAAAACGCAGTGGAAATTCTAGGGGCTTTTCGTTCGTCTCAGCGCTTTATTATTACTCCCGGGATGATCGAATTAGGGAATTTAGAAGCAGAAGAAAACAATAAATTTGGAGCTCATATTGCTGAGGCCAACTTAGATTATGCTTTTATAGTTGGTTTAGAGAGAGGAAAAGTAATTGAACAAGGGTATCTAGAAGCTGGAGGAAACCCTGAACGCCTAGAGCGAGTAAAGTCTCTTTTTGAAGCTAATGATAAACTCAAGCAGCGTATTAGACCTGGAGATATAGTTCTTTATGAGAATGATTTGCCCGATATTTACAACGAATAATAACCAAGAGTTAGCTAAGCTAGCTACCTTGGCTTTTTTTGTTACATTTTTCTAAGTATGTTTTTTGCGCATTTTTATACCTACTCTAACTTATTTCCTTATCCAGAGCTTGCCAGTTTGGCATTATTCATATCGAATAACTCGCGCAGGATGCACCTTAGCTGCATTAAGGGCGGGCATCCAACTCGCTAACACACTCAAACTAAGAGTCCCAAACATAATCAACAGAACGTCGGTCCATTGTATGTCTACCGGATATGCGTCAATTATAAATGCAGAGGATAATTTTAATAGACCAAATGTGTCTTGTAAATAACAAAAGCCTAAGCCTAATATTGCGCCTAAAAATGCCCCAATAATCCCAATAATTAATCCTTGCTGAATAAATATGCCTTGCACTTGTTTGGCCGTTAACCCCAAAGAACGTAAAACGCCAATATCCCGCTTCTTTTGTAGTACAATCATACTTAAAGATCCTAAAATATTAAGGGCCGCAACCAAAATGATTAGCATAAGTACTATAAATGCCCCCCATTTTTCTAAATTCATAACATCATATAAGGGTTTTTGTAAATCGTACCATGTTTTTAAAACAATAGCAGAGCTAAAAAAATCATTCTTGATGCTTTCCAAGCTTGCCTTAACCGCATCCGCTTGGAGTATATTATCCAAAAATAGGTCCACGCCTGAAATTTTATTCCTTGTCAGAAACAACCTGTGCGCTGCTGAAATATCAAGTAAAATGGGTGGTAGAGACGAAATATAAGGGAGTTCATAAACGCCCCTTACAGTAAAAATCATAGATCGCGGAATACTTATTTGGGTTAGCACTTTATGCATATGCCGGGCACTCAATAAAACCACTTCATCTCCTAGTTCTAGCTGTAAATCCGCTCGCAAATATTCTGGAATAAGTATACCAGGAAGACCCTTTATGGCATGTAAATTTTTGGTGCCGCTTTTTAGGGGTAATTTTTGTAAAAAACCCCGTCGATCATTTGAATCCGTACCCTTTTGGTCCATTTTTACAGTAATAGTATCACCAGGAGTCACTTTATGGAGGTTTATAGATGCAGTGCCATCAATTTTATGACTGCTAGATAAATTCGTGGGAATACCCTTAATTTGTATGACCTTATTTTCATAAGGTTGTATGCCTTTGGCGCTGCGGGTACGTAACATGGCCATACCTTCAACAAAAGGGGTGTACTCCACTATCCTGAGATCGTTCTGAAATTGCTGTCCCATTTTGTCGTTCCATTCTAGTACAGGTCCACCTATACTTTCAACCCGTAAAGCTGGGTCATATCCCAACAGAAACCCTTGAATAACTGTAAAAAAACCATTAAAAATAGACAAAACAATAATAAGTAAAGCAGCTCCAACGGTAACACCTGATATACTTATATACGTAAGTACAGAAACCAAAGAAATATGTTTTTTGGCAAACAAATATCGCCGTGCAATCCGTCTAGAAATGTTCATAAGCCAAAATGGTTAAATAGCAGATAAAATAAAATAAAGAATGTTCCCTTTAAACACATAATTGAAGGTACTTAGGACATTATTTAACACCTAAATTCATATATTCTTGTTTCTTTAAAAAGCCCTTTTCTCGTTTTTAATAACAAATTTTAGAGAGTCTTTTGTTGCCGCAGGAAATTATTCAATCCATTGATGATGGATCGCATGGCGATCCATTTAGCATTTTGGGTCCTCATGTCACCGAGATAAAAGGTAAAAGGAAGATAATTATCAGGGTTTTTAGGCCAGATGCTAAAGAAGTTGCATTGATTATTTCACCGAAGACTCGCCATGTCATGAACCGCCTGTCCGAAGGTGGATTATTTGAATGGATATTCCTCAGAAGAAAAAAAATACCTGGATACCGTTTATCCATTACCCCATTTCAAGGCCAGCCTTACTCTATTGACGACCCTTATCGGTTTCAACCCATAATTAAAGAGCTTGATTTAAATCTTTGGGAAGAGGGAAATCATGCCAAGTCATATTCTTTTATGGGGGCGCACCCAAAAACAATAAATGGTGTTCAAGGAAGTCATTTTGTCGTGACTGCCCCTGCTGCTACGCGGGTTAGCGTCATAGGTTCTTTCAATCAATGGGATGGTAGGGTCCATCGGATGAGAAAATATCATAACCAAGGACTTTGGGAGCTTTTTATACCACATGTTAATGCAGGCGATACCTATAAATTTGAAATTAAAAATCCTCAACAGGAAGCCCCGTTGAGAAAAGCCGATCCCTTTGCATTTTTCTCAGAACTCAGACCACAGACCGCCTCCATTGTTCATGATTTAAATGGATACAAGTGGAAGGATCAAAAATGGATTGAACAGCGTCAAAGCCATCCGGAACTAGCTATTTCAATATATGAGTGCCATCTAGGATCATGGAAACGTAATAACGAAGATTTTTTATCGTATCGAGAACTTGCTAAACAACTTATCCCATATGTAAAAAACCTCGGCTTTACCCATATTGAACTCATGCCTATTGCAGAGCACCCTTATGATCCTTCCTGGGGGTATCAGCAAACAGGTTACTTTGCAGCTACCTCTCGTTTTGGAGGCCCAAAAGATTTTATGTTTTTTGTAGATCAGTGCCATGCATATAATATTGGAATTATTATAGATTGGGTGCCTGCCCATTTTGCTAAAGATGAACATGGTCTCTACCGTTTTGACGGTACAGGGCTATTTGAACATGAAGACCCACGACAGGGAGAGCATAAAGATTGGGGTACCGCTATATTTAATTTTGGGCGCGCAGAAGTCCAGAATTTGCTGATTTCAAACGCTTTATTTTGGCTAGACTACTATCATATTGATGGCTTAAGGGTAGATGCAGTAGCTTCTATGCTCTATTTGGATTATTCCCGAGAAGACGATGAATGGATCCCAAATAAGTATGGGGGACGAGAAAATCTTGAGGCCATTGAGTTTCTAAAAAAACTCAACTATTCCGTACATGAATTTTTTCCTGGCTGCCTGACTTTTGCCGAAGAATCTACCTCTTGGGGCGGAGTCACAGCACCTATCCAACAAGGCGGGCTAGGGTTCGATTATAAATGGAACATGGGGTGGATGAATGATACACTAAGCTATATTGAAAAAGACCCCATCTACCGCCGACATCACCAAGAAGATCTAACATTTTCAATGGTCTACGCCTTCAAGGAAAAATTCATTTTACCTTTTTCACATGACGAAGTAGTACACATGAAAAAATCTATGTTATGTAAAATGCCCGGCAATGATTGGCAAAAATTTGCTAATCTGAGATTATTATATACTTATATGTATGCTCATCCAGGTGCAAAATTGCTATTTATGGGTTCTGAGTTTGGGCAGCGCCAGGAATGGAATTATGCTCATTCACTTGACTGGCATCTATTTAAATATACCCCCCATCAGCAGCTACAGACCCTAGTAAAGGATTTAAATTATCTCCACCAAAATCAAGCTTCACTTTACGAACTTGATACAGATTGGAAAGGCTTTGAGTGGATTGATTTCCATGATGCGGACAATAGCTTAATTTCCTTTATCAGAAAAGCAAAAGATTCCGGCGACTTTGTGGTGGTTGTATTAAATTTCATACCTATTGTACATCTAAATTATCGTTTAGGAGTTCCTATCACCGGTAAATATGAAGTATTGTTTAATAGTGATTCAGAGTATTATGGCGGGAGTAACGTTGGAGTTAAAGAGTGCATTGCATCAACAGAATCATCGCATAATTTTTCTTCGTCAATATCGATCGACATTCCCCCATTGGCTGGTATCATATTAAAACTAAAAAACTAAGTTATGCGGTTTCCACGATCTTGCGGCACCCTAGTGCACCCCACATCTTTTCCAGGGAAATACGGTATTGGAGATTTTGGTTATGAAGCCCGAAAATTCCTAGATTTCTTAGAAGATACTCAACAAAGTATATGGCAAGTGCTTCCTCTTACACCTACAGGATATGGAAATTCGCCCTATGCTTCCTATTCTGCTTTTGCTGGTAATCCCTATTTGATAAGTCCAGATATTCTTTTGGAAAAAGGTCTCTTAACTGCTTCAGAAGCTCGTTCGCTCATTATTCCCTCAACAACTACTGTAGCCTATGAGCAAGCGGTTGAAAAAAAATCGGTGGCGTTGAAATTAGCTTCGAGTAGTTTTTATAAAACCTTAGACGAAGATGAAGAAGAAAAATTTGAGCTATTCAAATTAGAGCATGCTCATTGGTTAGATGATTATGTATTGTTTATGGCCGTAGCTAAAAGTCACCAAATGCGTCCCTGGAACAGTTGGGACTCTGATATTGCTACACACAAAAAAGCAGCTATTGATAAAGCAAAAAAGAACTATGCTCAAGAAATTAAACTAGAGTATTGGCTTCAATATGAGTTTTTAAATCAATGGATAGCTTTAAAAGAGTATGCAAACACTAAAGGAATTCGTGTGATTGGTGACATCCCTATTTTTATCGATCATAATAGCGCTGATGTGTGGGCCAATTCAAAGTTTTTTGCTGTAGATAAAAAAGGATATAGAACCTTGGTCTCTGGGGTTCCTCCGGACTATTTCAGTAAAACTGGACAGCTTTGGGGAAACCCTCAGTATCAGTGGGGAGCCTTAGAAAAAGACGGTTACTCATGGTGGGTCAAGCGATTTAAACATATGTTTTTGACTTGCGACGCAATCAGAGTAGATCACTTCAGGGGGTTTGATGCTTACTGGGAGATACCCGCTTCCGAAAAAACTGCTGTAAACGGGCGTTGGGTTAAGGGCCCTGGAGAAAATTTTTTTGATACCATCTTAAAAGAATGCGGCGAACTACCTATCATTGCGGAAGATTTAGGTTTTGTTACCGAAGGGGTAGAAAAGTTACGCGATAAATACGCATTTCCTGGTATGAAGATTCTTCAATTTGCCTTTGACGCCGAATCTGACAATAGTTTTTTACCTCATAATTATCCTCAAAATTGCGTGGTTTATAGCGGCACACATGACAATGACACTTCAAAAGGATGGTATGAACAAGCTCCCGAGTATGAACGCCATTTTGCCAGAACCTACAGCCAATCCGATGGAACATATATAAATTGGGCTTTTATTCGTCTAGGAATGCTTTCGGTGGGTGATCAGGCAATCTTTCCCCTTCAGGACTTTATGGGCCTATCCACGGAACACCGTATGAATTTTCCAGGAACCTCATCCGGTAATTGGCTTTGGAGATATACTACGGAAATGCTACAAGAAATTGATCGTGATAAAATTTGCCGTCTCGTCCAGTTAGGTAACCGGCATGAGAGGAAGAAATAAATGCTGAATAAATAAAAAACGTGTTTTTTCATTTAAAACCGCGTTTTTCGTATATTCTTG
>CETK01021184.1_pt1 | contig 19876 bp, 15 predicted proteins | sample 361431 | NCBI WGS metagenome assembly CETK01 (sample SAMEA2622452, study PRJEB7988) | marine metagenome | biome: marine biome (ENVO:00000447); feature: surface water layer (ENVO:00002042); material: "saline water (ENVO:00002010), including plankton (ENVO:xxxxxxxx)" | depth 5 m | reverse complement strand
AGATAATAATTATATTTTAGCAAGGGAGACAATTGAAAAATCGCTCAAATTAAATAATAAATCACCTAATGCTTTACTAAATTATGGATGTCTATATTTTTATCAAAATAATCATAAGAAGGCTTTTGAATACTTTCAAAAAAGCTTAGAAACAAACAAACAGCCTGCAACTTATATTATGCTAGGGGAATATTACAAAGCTAATAATAAATTAAAAGATGCTCGAAAATCCTTTTTAAAAGCAATTGACTTAGATGAATATTCACCGGCTTATTATCCACTGACAGAAGTAATGAGTATTAAAGATAACGATCCGATTGTTAATAAAATTAAAAGTTTATCAGTAGACAAAAACTTACCAGCTAATTTCAAATCTACATATTATTTTTCTCTTTGGAATATATACAAAGATAATCATAATCAAGAGCAAGCTTTTAAGTATTTAGTTTCTGCAAACAAATTAATCCGTGAGACTATCGATTATTCAACAAATGAATCTAAAGAAAAAATTCAAAACCTAATTAATCAAGATTATTCAATATTAAAAGAGCCAACCAAGAGTAAATCACCTAATATAATTTTTATTATTGGTATGCCAAGATCAGGTACTTCATTAATTGAACAAATATTATCTTCACATAGTTTAGTTGAAGGATGCGGTGAATTATTAAATTTACCGTTAGCGTTATCTAAAAATAATTATCTAACCAAATTCAATAAAAATAAAAGAACAATTTTATCAGATTTACATAATGACTATTATGCATTGTTAAATAATAAATTTGATAATGTAAGATATATTACAGACAAAATGCCAACAAACTTTCTTTACTTACCTTTTATAATTAAAGCATTTCCAGGTTCTAAAATAATTCATATTAAAAGGAATAAACTTGATAATTGCTTCTCTATATATGAAAGAAAATTTCAAGGTCAAATGCCTTGGGCATACGAATGGAAAGAATTACTTGATTATTATGATCTTTATGACGAGCAAATGCGTATTTGGAACAATCAATTTGGTAATATTTTTAATATTCAGTACGAGGATATTGTAGGAAATATTGAAATTCATATAAAAGAAATGCTTAAATTTTGTGATTTAGAATTTGAAGAAAGTTGTATGAAGTTTTATGAAAATAAACGGACAGTTATAACTGCAAGTTTTGATCAGGTAAGAAAAAAAATTTATACTACTTCTATTGGTAGATCTAAAGATTTTGTGAAATATATAGATAACTGAAATGAACGATAATAAAAATATAACTTTAAGTGTTGAGCCACCTGCACATAGACTTAAATCTATAAAAAAGTTAATAGAATCGGATGATATTAAAAAAGCTTCGAATGAACTTAATATGTTATCCTCTGTTTTTCCTAAAAGTAATAAGTTAAAAAAATTAGAAAGATTACTAGATCCATTTATAAAACAAGAAAATAAACTTGAAATTAAATATGAAAATTTATTCAATACAGGGTCAGAAGCTTCAATATTACAAAGCATTAAAGAAGACCAAATAAAATATCCAAATTCCTCAATGTTATTTGCCTATAGAGGCAGATTACAATTAAGTAAAAAAAGCTATAAAGAAGCAATTAAGGCATTTTCAGAAGCAATTAAATTAAATCAAGATAATATTTTTGCTTTAGCAAATATAGCGGTTTGTTATCATAGAGCAGGAGACATTGACAATGCTATTTTCTATATCGAAAAAGCTTTGATTCTTGATACTAATGACGAAATCAACTTGGATAATTATGCTATTTTTTTGATGGAGAAAAATGAAATTGAGAAATCTGCTAAAATTTTAAATAAACTTTCTGCTGTTTTCCCTAATTCTGCAATAACTTGGAATTTGCACGGAATTTTTCATAATAAATATGGAAATAATCCAAATAAAGCTATAGAGGCTTTTCTGAAATGTAAAAAAATTGATCCAAATTACCATTTAATAGATTTTAATATTGGTAATGCATATATGAAAAATAAAGATTTTATAAAAGCAAATCATCACTTTAAAGAATCTATTTATAAAAATCAAAATCATACAGCTAGCTACCTAAATATGGCTGTAGTTCAAAACAAGACTGATAATTACGATAAAGCCATACAATATTATAATGAGGTTCTTAATATTGATCCGGCAGCAGAAGAAATTGTTTTTGCAAATTTAATTAATATTTATAGTGAGATGGGTGAAATTGATAAAGCAGCAGCTTATTGTAAAAAATTAATCAAAAAAAATAAGAATTTTATTCAACCATATATATCACTCGCACAATTAAATAATAAAAACAAAAAATATATCAATAGTAATGATGATGAATTCAAAACAATGTTAGATTTATTTAATAATAAGAAAGTTGCCGATGAAATTTATTACAAAGATAAAACTGGTCAAATTTTTACAATTGATGGAGTAAAAGCTATAGAATATCTTGGCTTTGGTATTTATAAAGTACTAAAAGAAGAAAAGAATTATAATGAGGCAATTGAATATCTCAAAAAAGCTAATAAAAGTGTTCGAGCAAGTGATGACTTCAACATTATTGATGTAAAGAAAAGATATTTTAGTACTTTAAAAAAATACGAAAATAAAGACTTATCAAAAGGATCAATTACAAATGATAATAAATATGTAAATATTTTTATAGTAGGTATGCCACGATCTGGATCTTCGCTACTTGAACAAATCTTATCTAGGCATAGTAAAATTAATGGACTTGGAGAATTAACAAGCCTAACGCGTTCTGCGGAGCATTATAATTATACTTTAAAACCTAACCTAGAAGCAGAGGCTCTAGAGTCAATTGCTCAAGAATATACTGAAGAAATAGATTCTTTAAATAAAACTGAATGTAAATTTATCATAGATAAAATGCCTGCAAATTTTTTATATATTGGCCTAATTAATGATATTTTTCCTAATTCAATCATAATAGATATAAAAAGGGATGCCTTAGATACTTGTTTTTCGATATATGAGCAAGCATTTACAAATATAGCCCTTTATGCTTTTGATCAAAAAGAAGTGGCTTATTATTACAATATATATAAAAAATGCATGAAATTTTGGCATGAAAAGTTAAAGGCTAATAGAATATATACATTGAATTACGAGGATTTAGTAATTAATCCTGATAAAGAAGTTAAAAATGTTTTGAATCATTGTAGTCTAGATTTCGAAGCTGATTGCCTTAATTTTCAAACAAGTAAAAGAGCCGTAAGAACAGCTAGTGCAGTTCAAGTTAAGGATGGACTTCATAGTCGTTCATTAAAAAAATGGAAACATTTTGAAAAGCATATTCAACCTATGGTGGAAATCATAGAGAATGAGATTATTCCCTAAATGCTCTTTGAGATAATTTTGTAATTGGGCTTGTAAAAAATGAAATTACAGTTCTTTTATCGCCTAATATTGACACCTGACCAACCATACCTGATTGGATCTCTAAATCAGCTAAGTCATCACTTGGACTAACCTTTACAATTGTTTTGTAAAAAGGCGCTGTTTGTTCATCAATTAATGTCGTATTTTTGGCAATATTAGTTACCTCGCCCTCAAACATACCGTAGACAGCGCTATCATAAGCTGAGAAAGCAATTTTAGCCTTTTGTCCAATAGCAACTTTTGTAATATCTTTTGGATCTATCCTGGCCTCTATAAGTAATTCTTCATTATCCGGTACTATTTCTGCAAGTAAAGTACCTGGTTTAGTTACTTCACCAATTGTTGTTATGTGTATTTGACTTATAACACCATCTACAGGTGATTTTACTTCACTGCTATTAAATCTTTTTTCAAAATCTACAAGACGAATTCGCGCCTCGCCAAACATTAACCTTTCATTAATGAGCATCATCTCTGCTTCAGATCCGCTCATAACTAATTCTTCTAAAATTTTTATTTTTTTCTCTCTTTCTTCTACTTCAATTTTTGTCATTTCATAGTTAATTTTGGATTGCTCGTAATCAATTTTAAATAAAATATCATTCTTTTTTACACTATCACTCAACTCAATAGAAATTTGATCAATCACTCCACCAAAAACACTTTGCACAACTTGTATTTTTGATGCAGGAATTACTGTTCCATTAGCTCTAACTACTTGATTAATTTTAGCAAATGATGCCCATAAGATAACAACAAAAACTGAAGAAATAATTACCCAAAATAATAAACTAGACCTTTTATATGCACGGAAATAGCCTAAATTTGTTAGTTTTTCTTGTGTCTTATCAGTTAAAAGACTGTTGGTTATTTTTTCATTTAAGTTCAGAAAAGATTGAAATAAAAAAACAAAGGTATTTATTAGATAGCCTGGTATTTTTTTTATTATATTTTTGATTTTTTTTAACATTATTGAACTTTGTTTTGTGAGAGTATCTTCTCTTTTGGTCCGTACGCAGCAACTTTACCATTAACCATAACAAGAACATTATTAACAATTGCTAAGTCTGAATTATTATGTGTTGCAATAATAACAGTTGAGTCAATGAAATGTTTTGAAATATTTTCAAGTAATCTTTCTATCGCTTTACCATCCAATGAAGTTGTAGGTTCATCAAGAATTAATAACTTTGGTTTCTTAATAACAGCTCTTGCTAGAGCAATACTTTTTCTTTGACCGCCTGATATATTTCTCGCACCTTCGTGAAGAATGTAATCAAATCCCCCAGGTAGTTGACCAATGAATTCATTAACACCACTTATTTCAGCTGCAAACTCAACTTTTTCTTTATCAGGTTCATCTAAACCCATTACAATGTTTTCATAAACTGAGCCTGTAAATAATTGGACAGTTTGCGGACAGTAACCGATACTATCTCTTAAAACATTAGGAGTAATACTATTAATATCATATTTTCCAATTTTGATATTTCCATCTCCAACAGGATTAAAGCCCACCATACATTTCAGGAGTGTTGATTTACCGCCTCCTAAATTTCCTAATATAGCTAACTTATCTCCGGCATTTATTTTTAAATTAATATCTTGAAGAATTTTTTGTTCACCAATCCCCCAATTTAAAGAATTTATTTCAATAGAAGGATCGCTTATATTACCTCCATGTGTATAGCTAACAAATTTTTCATCTCTAGCTTCCTCTTGCATAATTTTATCTAACTTTTTATATGCCGCCATAGCATAATTATACCTGGCAATTAACTGACCAACTTGACCAAGAGGAGCTAAACATCTTCCTGATAAAATAACGCAAGCTATCAAAGCGCCCATACTTAAATTGCCAGAAATGATGAGAAAAACCCCAAAAAATATCATCAACATTTGACTTAATTGTGTTCCAGTTCCAGAAAAAGTTATCGCAATATTAGCTATGGTTTTCGTTACGATGTTTACTTTATTTTGATCTTCTACTGATGTTGACCACTTGTTCTTTAAATACTTTCCTCCTGCAATAGTCCTTACAGCCTCCATATTATTGAGGAGCTGATGAAGAACTGACATTTTACTATGCGACGCTGCAAGATTTTTTTCTGAATAATTTTTTAAGAAAGGATGAACTAATCCAGAAACTAGAAGAACAAGAGGAACTATTAAAGTTGGAACAAGAGCTACCCATCCACCTATAGACCATAAAACACCTATAAATATAATCATAAAGGGCAGATCAATAATTGTTACCATAGTTGCCGAACTAAAGAAATCTCTGAAACCATCAAATTCTTTTATAGTATTAGAAATAGCGCTTGGAGAATTGCCAAGTTTCACAGCATCATGCGATACAAATTTATTAAAAAGACGATCTGCTATCGTATCGTCAAGCAAAGATCCAGCAATATCAACAAAATAGCCTCTTAACATTTTTGTTATAAAATCGAATATAACAACAATACCCATTCCAATTGTAAGAGCAATCAATGAACTAATTGCGCCGTTTGGAACAACCTTGTCATAAACGGTCATAATATAAAAAGCACTTCCTAAGGCAAAAACATTTATGAAAAAACTTGCTACTAGTACCTGATAATAAATTCTTCTGTGGTTGTAGATGCTATTCCAAAACCAATGTTCTTTATAATCTTTTTTTTCAACAAACTCTGACATTTTATAACGCTAACTTAAATCTTGATAATAATTCTGTTTTGACATGGCTTAACTGTAAATCAGTTAAATATAAATTTATTTCAGTATCTAAAACCTCTACAAAGAGATTAATATCCTGAACTATAACATCTGCTAAAGCAACAGAATTATATTCACTTCCAGTCATTCTTTGGGATAATATATTTTGCTGCTTTTTTGTATTTATTTGAGTATTTTTTAATTCATCAAGCATTAAATTTAAAGCAACTAATTTTCCTTCTAAAGATTTTTTTTCAATAAGAAAGTCTCTTTTTTCTGATTGGTTTTCCCAACTTAATTGACTCGAATTTGCTCTTGCAGAATTAATTTTATTACCTCTTCTTCCAAAGTCGAAAATTGGCATTTGAAAATAAATACCACCACGAACATCAAATTCATCAAAATCACGGTCAAAGTCATATTGAATATATTTAACATTCAACCCAAATTCTGGCCTATATTCACCTTTGACAATATTAATCTCAGTTTTTGATTGATCAAATACAATATCTGAGATTTGAACACCATATGATAAGGAATTCATACTTTTATCATCTAATAAATTATTATTCGAATCTAAATTAGAAAGTAGAACAGTCGGTACCATTTCTAAAGCAAATTCCTCATCAAAAAATCTAAAATATGTCTCTCTTGCACTAATTATCTCAGAGTTAATACTTGCTCTTGTTATAAGTATCTCATTGTATTTGATCTGTAAAAGGGCTCTTTCAGCAGGTTGAGAAATACCTGCTTTAAGTCTCTTATCAGACATTTCGAGTAATTTTTCTAATTTTACAGCCTGATCATTAAGATATTTTTTAATTACATAAAACTTAAAAGTATCAAAATAAATTTGATTAGCTTTTAATAATAGTTCTGATGTTCTCTCTTCAAGTTCTAGATTACCGATTTCAATTTGTCTTTTAGCATTTAATATTTTGTTATTAATTCGGTTTCCAGCATAGAGTTGTTGATTAATTTCAACTATCGCATCAAGTGAGTCATCTTGTATTTTTCTAATTGAATCTACTTCACTAATTTTTCTATCAAAATAATTTTCATTTATTATGCTAGACGATATTGTTGGAAACCTATCAGCTCTACTAACTCTATAATCAAAATTATATTTGCTTTTCATAGCAATGATTTCTTTAAAATCTGGCTGATTTATTACGGCTTGGGTAATAAATTCACGAAATTCTTCATTATTTCTTAATGATAAATCATCACCGTAATTATTAAATGCAATTTCATTTGAAAATAATCTCGGTCCAATAATTATAAGAATGAAAAGAAATCTTATTTTGAGAAAAAAGTTCATATCAAATCTAGTTTGAAGATACTATTTATCTTTCTTTTTTCCGTTTTTACTGTCTTTTTTACTGTCAGTTTTTTGATTTGCTTCGTTAACTTCTATTAACTTAGCATTTAATTCATTGACGCTAGCTGCAAGTCCATTAACAACATCTGCTACAATAGCTGCAGGAATTTCGATTGTTCCTACTTTAGCATCTGATCCATCTGGATTGACTGTATTTAGCTGTATTCTAACTACACCATTTGCTAGAGTTACATCACTTATTCCATCGATTAACATTCGACCCTCCTTCTGTATATTTACACTTAGATAGTTATTGATTTATATATTTCAATAGCAATATACTAAAATGATTCATTTTTTAATTATAGTTATATAAATTAGATGATTATATCAATTACAATTTAGTGCAAATTATTATGACCAATCAAGAAGAAGAAAATAAGGAACTGCTGAGACTATTAGCAGATAAAAAAAATAAAACCGTAATCAAAAAAATAACATCTAGCAAAGATTACAAAAAAAATCCTTTTAAGTTAGCTGTTCTTGCTCAGGCTTATGAATCTATGAATGATTTATTTAAAGCTATTCAAACCTATAATGATTCTCTTAAACTCTATGAAAACCCTGAAATAAGACTTCTTTTGATAGATGCGCTTTTAAGATCACAAAATATTATTAAGGCTAAAAATGAGCTTCAAAAGCTTAATCCACATCAATTAGAAAAAACAACAAGTTTAATTAATTTTGCAAAGCTTCACGCAACTGTTGGCAATAACGATAAGTCAACAGAGTTATTTGAAAAAATTAGAAAACAGTTAATAGATAATAATATTATTAAGGACGACTTAACAATAAATCAAATTATTGAAGTCAGCCTACAAATATGTCGTTTATATTTTCGTACAGGAAACTATGGTCAAGCTTTCGCGAATATAAGTTTAGCTCTAAAATTTAATACAAATAAAAGGGCAAGTCTTATATTACTATCAGAGATATTATCGCACATTACTCTAGATAAGGATAAAATTCCATCTCATCTTTTTGAGGCTATTGGTAATTGTGTTAAAGCATCTGATATTTCCAATGAAAGATTTAATCATATAATTAATTATGATATATACGATAAAGTTCTTATCGAGAAGTTTGGTGATTTTAATCTTATAAATTTTTCTGAATTAAATAGTTTAATGAAGGATGAACTTTTCAATAACTATTTTTCTCAAGATGGATATATTTCTCATCAAATTGAAAAATGTTTCATGAATATAAGAAAATTTATTTTATTTCAAATTGTTAAAGATGATTTCAAGGAAATTGACTCAAAACTTTTAATAAGACTTATGGAAGTTTTAGTTTTTCAGGCAAATTATTCCGAATATATATGGTCTGTTGATGAGGACGAAAAAAAGGCACTGGAAAAACTGAAAGTTTATCTTTTTTCTGTAATTAACAAAAAAAATAAACCAAATTTCATAGCTTTTTTAGTACATTATTCATACTTTTCTATTCAGGATGACATTGAAATAGCGAATTATATTCAAAAATCTAAATTAGGAATTGATGATGCATCTATTTTCCATGATAAACTAAGAGAAGAAACATATGATTATACAAAAATAAGCAATGAGATTGCTGTATTAAAACAAGTCGAAGAAACAACATCGAAAAGAGTTAAAGATTTTTATGAGGAGTCACCATATCCAAAATATGCGTTCAAAGAAACAGCAAAAGAATATAGCAACTTAAATCTAGATCAATATGTAAACTGGATGGTTACCAGGAAAATTGATAATGTTAAGATTGTAAAAAAACCTAAAATATTGATTGCTGGTGCCGGAACTGGGGGGCCAGCAATTCGTTTTTGTACCACGTTTAATAATGCTGAGATTACAGCATTAGACTTAAGCTTCAATTCACTTGCTTATGGAAAAAGAATTGCTGAGGAGAATAATATTAAAAATATCGAATATATTCAGGGAGATATACTTGATATTAAGAAAATTAATAGAAAATTTGACTTAATTCACTGTACAGGTGTTTTGCATCACATGAAAGACCCAGAGAAAGGTTTAAAATCATTGATGGATGTTTTAGAAACCGATGGATTTTTGCAATTAGCTTACTATTCGGAAATATCTAAGAAATATCTTGAGCCCTATAGGAAAATGATAAAAGATAATAAATACACTTCGGAAATAACAGATATTAGAAACTTTAGATCACAAATAATAAATAGCCCTGATAAAATGTCAATTCACCGAACAGTGGATTTTTATAATTTATCAATGTTGAGGGATTTACTTTTTCATCCACAAGAAAAGTTTTATAACTTGGGAGCATTAAAGAAAATTTTTGAATTAAATAAACTTGAATTTTTAGGTTTCAATTTGGCTCAGCCGGGGTTGCTTGCTAATAAAAATACATATCTCAAATTATTTCCAAATGACGTAAATCTTACGAATTTGGATAATTGGTCAAAGTATGAGAAAAAATATCCAATGACATTTAAGTCTATGTATCAATTTATTGTGAGAAAAAAATAAAGTATTTTTATGGTTTCAAAAGATCAAATAAAAATATTACAAAAAAAAATTAATAAAAATCCAAATGATATAAATTCATTTATAAAATTGGCAAATTTATTAAAAAATAATAATGAGATAAGTATATCATTAAAGATTATCGATACAGGCTTAAGGCTAAATTCAAAAAATAATCTATTGTATAAAGAAAAAATAAAAATTTTATATGAAATACAGTGGTTTAGTGAATGTATTGATTTACTTAAGAAAAAAGAAGAAAAAGATAATGAAGATTTGCTAGTTTTACTTCGATGCTATTTATATACAAATAACTTTAAAGCTATTGATGAAGTATTATCTAAGTTTAAGCCCTCAAGTTTTGATTATAATATTTTAGAATGCCTTGGACACCTATACAGATTTAAAAAGGATTATGATCAGGCGACAAAAAAATTTAATAAGTGCATATCACTTAAGCCAAATAAAATAAATGGATATATAAATTTATTTAGCGTTTTGAGAGAGGATACTAATACCGATGCTACTTATCTATTGGAGTTCACAAAAAAACAAATAAGCAAATTTCCAAAAAACTTACAAATCAAAATAAATTACCTTATTTCTTTGATTCTTTGTGAAGAAATTAATGAAGCCTCAGATCTACTTATAAATCTACAAGAAACCTATGTTAATAATAGAGAATTAGCTTCTTTGAATTTATATTTACGTAAAAATTATCCTGATATACAAAATGATAATTTTTGTAATAAACCCTACGACTATGTATATAATTTTAATACATTAAAAGATGGTCTAATTAGTAATAATTATTTAGATAATTTAAAAAGAGCAATACTCTCTTTACCCTTATCATCTACCTCATTTAGAACAGACATCGGTGCAAAAAGGACTGAGGGAAATTTATTGTTTTATGATGATCCATATATAGTAAAAGCTCATGAAGTGATTAAAATAGTCTATCAAAAATATATAAGTTTTTTATCTAGCAAAAAAAGAAATACATTCTCCAATAACTTACCTTCAGGTAATATAATAACCTCATGGTCAATGATTGCTGAAAAGGAATCTTACCATTTCTCACATAATCATCATTCTGCATGGGTGAGTGGAGTATTTTATATAGAAGTTCCAGAGATACAAGACCATCTCGGAGGGTCAATAATATTTTCACCAAATGGATATGATTATCCTGTAAAAAAGGAGTCTAATGACTTAATTATTAAACCAAATTCTGGTGAAATCATTTTTTTTCCTTCACATCTTTTTCATAAAACTTTACCAACAGAATCTGACTCTAGAAGAATATGTCTACCGTTTAATATTTTTTTAGATTGATAAATGGTGGGTGTGGACGGTATCGAACCATCGACCTCTACGATGTCAACGTAGCGCTCTACCACTGAGCTACACACCCTAATATTTAATTTTGAAATTAAACTTAATAGTAATATAAATATATAATGATTGTGGAAAAAGAAATAAAAGATTTTATAAGAATTATTTCTCCTAAAGAAAACGATATTCTGTTAGTTATTACAAGTCCACATTCCGGGAGAAATTACTCTATTATTGGTAAAAAATTGTTAAATGTTGCATAATTTATGATATGCCGAACGTTACTGAAAAAAAAATAAATAAGTTAATTGAAGAATTTAATAAAAAAAACTTTCTATTGGTTGAGGATGAAACTGATGAATTGCTTAAAGATGATAAAAAAAACCTAATATTATTAACTTTAAATGCTTCAGCATGTGCAAATTTAAATAAATATCAAAAAGCGGAAAAAGTTTTTCAAATAGGTCTAAATAATCATCCAAAATCTCAGGATTTAAATAATAACTACTTAAATTTATTAATCAAAAGAAATGATTTCGAGAAGGCTATAGAAATCGCTGAAAAAGCTGTTAATGCTGGTGTAACAAATTCTAATATCTTAAATGGGTTAGGCTTAGCATATTCAAATCTTAATGAAATTGATAATGCTATAGAATATCTAAAAAAATCACTCAGGCTAGACTCATCGAATATCAATGCCTCATATAATTTGGCTAATTGTTTCAGAGCTAAAAAGCAATTCAAAGAGGCCGAAAAATATTATAAAGATGTATTAGATATTAACCCCAATTTTGCTCAAGCGTTAAATGGGTATGGATTACTTTTTTTTGAACAGAATAAAATTAATGATGCTGAGAGATTATTATTAAAAGCTGTTGCAAGTGATCCTCTTTTAAAGGAGGCATATAATAATCTTGGTAATTTAATGTCGAAGAAGAAAGATTATCTTTTAGCAATTAAATATTTTGATCAAGCCCTTACAATTGATGAAAACTTTTATCTTGCATACTATAATCGAGGAAATATTTATAGAAAACTAAATGAATTTCAATCTGCGATTAATGATTATAATAAAACTTTAGAGTTTAATGAAAACCTACAAGAGGTCTATCTTAATTTAGGTATCTGTCATCTAGAATTACATGACCACAAAAATGCATTAGCAATTTATAATAAAGGTTTGAGTTTAGGCGAAAATGCAGAAATTTTTTCAAACATTGGTGTAGTTTATAAGAACCTTGGTGATTCAAAATTAGCAAGAAAATTTTTTGAAGATGCCTCAAGGATAGATCCTAATAATTTTGTTCATCATAGACACTTAAGCCTAATTACAAAATATAATAAAAATAATAAACATATTGATGAAATGAATTCATTGGATGCACAATATCAAGACTTAGACGAAAATAAAGTTCATTTATTTTTCTCTCTAGCTAAAGCTTATGACGATCTACAAGAATATAAACTTTCAAGTAAATTTTATTTTAAGGGTAATGAGCTACAAAGAAGTTTTAAAAATTTTAATTTTGATAGAGAAAAGCTTATTTTTAAATCCATTAAAGAACATTTCTTAAATAATTATGATAGCACTTATAATGCCTCTCTTTCGAAAAATGATCCAAAGATGATCTTTATCATTGGAATGCCAAGATCTGGAACAAGTTTGTTAGAGCAAATATTATCTTCTCATTCCAAAGTTTATGGCGCTGATGAGCTAATTTATTTATCTAATTCCGTAGTTAAAAATTTTAATAGACCCGATAGTCAAGAATTTTTAGGGCTTGATTCAAATAGGATAAATGCAACAAGAAAAGATTATTTTGATTATATTTCTAATATGAATATTACAAATGAATATATTATTGATAAAAACCCATTTAATTTTTTATGGGTTGGATTTATAAAATTAATTTTCCCAGATGCAATAGTAATTAATAGCAAAAGAGGTTTACTTGATAATTTTTTATCAATTTATCAAAATTATTTTCCCGCAATTGATTGGTCATATAATTTGGATGAAATTTTAGATTATTTTTTGTTATATATGGATCTAATGAATTTTTGGAAAAAAAATTTACCAGGTTTTGTAAATCATATTAACTATGAAGACTTAATAATTGATCAAGATCTAATGATAAAGGAATTAATAAATGTTGCGTGTTTAGACTGGGAAGAGAATTGTCTATATTTTCATAAAAATAAAAGAATCGTAAAAACAGCTAGTGATCAACAAGTTAGAAATAAAATTTATACAAAATCTATCGGTAAATGGAAAAATTACAAAACCTTACTAAATCCTATAATCGATAAGTTAGAAAATATTAATTATGAGCAATCAAATTAAAATTAGAGAAATAAGATCAAAATCAATAGCTCTATACCGTCAAGGTAATTTTAAGGAATGTGAAAAACTATTAATTGAAGGGTTAGATAAATACCCTAAAAATGTTGATTTATTAATAAATCTTGCTGTTGTATTAAGAGAGCTCTTGAAAGTTGAAAAGGCAAAGGAAATTCTTAAAGAAGCTTTAAATATAGATATTGATAACCCAATTGCCCATAATAATATTGCCAATATTTATGTTTCTGAGGGCAAAAGCAAAAAAGCAATAACACATTATAAAAAATCCCTTGAAATTAATCCTAAAGATGAAAGTACTATTCGTAATTTGGGTAGATTGTATCAATCAATAGCAAATTATGATGAAGCAATTCAAACTTATAAATTATCTGAAGAAAATAATTATGTAGGAAGGATTCTTGAATGTTTATTTTTTCAAAAAAGCTATAAATTGTTTTGGGACTTTTTGTATGAGAATAAATCTCAACATAAAACCGATATTAAAGCAGCAGCTATTAGTGCTTATGCAGCAAATCAATTAGACCATGAAGATCCTTATCCATTTTGTCCAAACCCTCTTGATTATATTTATAAAACCTCAATAAATTTTTTTGATCAGGATAATTTAGATACTTTTTTAAAATTAAAAGAGCATATAAAAAAAAATAAAGATTTTAGACGCCAAGAACTTCTTAATAACGGATTACAAACTGGAGGTAATTTTTTTTCACAAGATTTACCTTTTATTACTCAAGCTAAAGATATGACAGAAAAAATGACTCTCGATTATTATAAAAAATTTCATAATTCTTCATATGATTTAATTAAAAGATGGCCAGAAAAATCTCAATTATATGCTTGGGCGATTTCAATGATGAAAAATGGTAATCTTAATTTACACAATCATACCACTGGATGGCTTAGTGGCTCTTTTTATATATCTATGCCAAAACAAAATACTGAGAACGAAGGAGCTATAGTTTTTTCTATTAGAGGTATGGGTTATCCTGTATTGGATGAAAGCAAAATAAGTGATAAATTTTTTAATATTAGGCCTGGCGATATAATTATGTTTCCCTCTAGCCTTTTTCACGGAACACTTCCTTTTTCATCAGAAGAAAATAGGGTTTCTTTTGCATTTGACAAAAGGCCAGAATGGAATATAGACGATTTTAAGAGCCATTATTAAAATGAATAATAAAGATTTAATAGCGTTATTTGAAAAATTATACAGTCTCGGTAATTATAATGAGATGATAGATAAAGCAGAAATGCTTTTAAAAAATAATCCTGAAAATTATTTTTTATGGAATACAATTGCTGTAGCTGAAAAAAATTTAGGTAATACTGAAAAAGCAATTCAAATCCATAAAGATAATATTAAAAGAGAAAAAAATAATTTTTTAGCTTATGGAAATCTCGCGAATATATATAAAGTTCAAGGAAAATTGAAAAAGGCCATAGAATATTATGAAAAAACTCTTGAGATTAATCCTTCTGCAGCAGATGCAATAAATAATTTAGGTGTGGCATATGAAGAAATAGGTGACATTAATAAAGCAAAAAATTCATTTGAGAGAGCAGTAAAATTAAATCCAAATAATAGAAACGCCCATTATAATCTTGGTAATTTATATAGAAGCTCAAGCCTATATGATAAAGCTATAGATTATTATCAAAAATCAAAAGGTTTGGATATCAGCGAAAGCCATATGTTAGAATGCTATTATTATTTAGGGAAGAAGGAAGAATTTTACAAATTACTAACATCTTTGACTTCAAAAGAAGAGTATAATCCTCTTATTGCATGCTTAAGCTCTCACGCTAGTTGCGTTGATGATATTGATGATAATTATCCTTTTTGTCCAAATCCATTTAATTATATTTATCATTCTAATCTAATTGATGAGGGATTTATTGATGAAAACTTTATTAAAACATTAAATAATTCGATAGATACGCTTGGAGTGAGCCTAAAAGAGCAACCTCTTTTAATAAATGGAAGACAATCTGCTGGGAATGTTTTTAATATCAATAATTCAATAATACAAAAGCTTAATGGAATAATATCTAAAAAAATTGAATTTTATAAAAAGCTTTTTGTAGACGATAATATAGCCTTAATTAAAAATTGGCCTGAAAGATATACAAATTTAGGTTGGTTTGTAGAGATGGATGAAGATGGTTCATTGAAAACGCACATTCATAAAAGAGGCTGGGTAAGTGGAAGCTTTTACTTAAAAATGCCTAAAGATAAGAAAAAAGACGAAGGTAATATTTTTTTTACTTTAGATGGCGCTGATTATCCAAAAGGTGAAAAAGAACATTATCAATTTGAAAACAAAATTATTGATATCAAGATAGGGGATATTGTGCTTTTTCCATCTTCTTTATTTCATGGCACTATTCCAATCAAGTCAAATGAACAAAGAAGGTGTTTTGCGTTTGATATATCTCCGCATATTTAAATTATATCATCTAAAAAAGTATTTATTTCTCTCCATAACAATAACCTTGTTTTGTCTTTTTCCATAAAAACCTCATGTTTACATTCTTTAAATTGAATTAGTTTAGAATTTTTAAAAAGTTTGGAGGTTTCTACAATACTTTTTTGACTTACAACTTTATCATCCAAGCAATTTATAAATAGGAGATTTGTTTTTATTTTGCTCCAATCTGTTTTTCTAATAAGCTCAAGTCTCTTTATAACTGCCATTGCCCAAAGAGTTGTAACACCCCATAACCTTATTTCAGGTTTTTTTCTAACTAATTTGAGAGTTCTATTATACCTATCTCTATCATTTGTGAGTTCATTATCATCAAACAAAGTTTCTTTTCCATAATTCGGTTTTGAGCCAAGAAAATAATCATCATCTTTAAAAAATATTTGCGATAATCTTACTAAAAAATTAAGAAAAAATTCAAATTTAAAACCTAACATTGGGGCAGATAAAATCATTTTTGAAAAAACATTATGATATTTATTTAGGTTACTAAGTAAAATACAACCACCCATTGAATGACCAATTGCAATGTAAGGTTTGGGGAAATACTTGCTAAGTATATTTTCAATTATAAATGTTAGATCATCATCATGAATTTTAAAGTCATTAATATGTTGTTTGCTTTTATCTTTTAATATTTTATCGGACATTCCTTGTCCTCTCCAATCAAAGCAGATAACATTAAGCCCTAGATCAAGAAAATCTTTAATTGTTTCGTAATATTTTTCGATAAATTCATTATGACCTTGTTGTAGTAAAATTGTTCCCTTTGATTCTTTTGATTTATTTATCCAATGGCATATTCTTATTTTTATTCCATCATCCATAGGAACAAAATAAGATTTAATTCCTTCAGGTGCTTTGTAATCATCAAGCTCTAAGTATGAAGCTTTTGCGTATTTCGAAAAATTAAACTCTTCCATAATCATCTTCCAGCCTGATTATGTCATCTTCCTTAAGATCTTTTCCAAGTTGAATTTCAATAAATATTAATTCTTCTTTTCCTATATTTTCAATTCTATGGATTGTATTTTTTGGAACATATATATGTTCTTTTTCTTTTAAGTAATATTCTTTTTTATCAATTGTTATTTTACTTTTTCCACTTACTATTTGCCAAAATTCTGATCGACTTTTATGCTTTTGTAATGATAGCTTTGAATTTTTAAGGACTACTATTTCTTTGATTTGATAGCCGGTATTTTTTGCAATTATATGATAATTTCCCCAAGGTCTATATTCTACATTTCCTAAATAATTCTTAGTCAGCTTACTACTACTTTCTATTTTTTCATTTCCTCCAACTCCAAACTCAAGACTCACATTTAGCTTCTTACAGATACTGGACTCTAGGATATTTTTAATATTACTCCTGTCTCCACCATTACAGTAACAAATTTTTGCTTTTGAATTTTTTTCTACAAAATTCTTAATAGCTTTACTGCTACTTTTCTCACTTGATTTTTGTATTATAACTTCATGAATACTTTCAAATTCATTTAAAATTTCTTTTCTTTGATTTTCATTCATAAATGGCTTTCCCTTTTTTTTAGTAAGCCATTCATCATTATTTAAGAGAACTACAACTTTAGTTGCTAAAATTGCTGCATCCTTGAACATTCTCAGATGTCCAACGTGAACAGGATCAAATCCACCGCTCACTAATGCATAATCATATTTTTTTACCATTTTATTCCCACTTGCCTGAATATTAATAAATATTGGTTAAAATGACTAACAAATATTGACATAATAAGAATATCAATTTAGCTTCCCGGTACAAATAGGAATATTATTATGAAAGTTAGAAATTCATTAAAATCCTTAAAAACGCGCCATAGAGATAATCGTGTAGCTAAGAGAAAAGGGCGTATGTATATAATTAATAAAACAAACCCTAGATTTAAAGCGCGCCAAGGTTAAATAATAATTATTTAACAGTTGTTACCCTAATTAAATTTGTTGTTCCCTCTACTTTAAGAGGAAGACCTGCCGTGATAACTACTTTATCACCTGAGTAAGCTAATCCACTCTTTTTTACGGTATCTTTTGTAGAATTTATCATTTCCTCGAGATTTTTTTCATCTTTTTGAAGGAGGCATAAAACACCCCATGCAATGGATAGCTTTCTTGCAGTCTTTATTATAGGTGTAATAGTCAAAATTATCTGACTCGGTCTTACTCTTGAGACCTTAATACCTGTTGAACCTGACTCAGTGTAGCAAACAATAATAGGCGATGTTAGCTCATTTGCTAGAGTTTTAGCAGCTGTTGCTATTGCATCAGGGGTTGTATTTGGCGTTTCTTCAATTTGGTTGGCTAAGATAGTATTATAATTTCTCTCATTTTCAGTACTAAAAGCAATTTTATGCATCATTTTTACAGCTTCAACTGGATAATTACCCGAGGCTGACTCTGCTGACAACATAATGGCATCAGCTCCTTCGAAAACTGCATTTGCTACATCAGATACTTCAGCTCTTGTTGGTGTTAGAGATGATGTCATTGAGTCTAGCATCTGTGTTGAAACTACTACTGGTTTTCCTTTTATTCTGGATGTGCGTATTATTGTTTTTTGCCATCCAGGAACTGTTTCTATTGGTAACTCAACACCTAAATCTCCTCTTGCAATCATAATACCATCAGCAATTTCACAAATTTCATTAATATATTTTAATGCTGTTGGCTTCTCAATTTTAGCCATTATTGAAATTTTATTGTTACAAATTCTTTTTAATTCTTTTATATCAGACGGTTTTTGAACAAATGATAATGCTATCCAGTCAACACCTAAATCTGCAGAAATTTTTACATATTTTTTGTCTGAAGTTGAAAGTGCAGATGTTTTTAAATTAGAGTTTGGTAAATTTAAACCCTTATTAGATTTAATAACTCCACCTTGGAGAACTTTTGTCCTTATAATATTATTTTTTACACTTGTAATTCTTAGATGAATATTTCCATCATCAATAAGAATTAAATGCCCCTTTTTTATTGATTTAAATATTTTTTTATTTGGCAAGGAAACTCTCTTACTATTACCAATTTCTTTTAAATCATCTAAAATAAAAATATCACCTTTGTTTAAAACATTATCATCTTCAGAAACATTGCCAATTCTTATTTTTGGACCTTGCAAATCAACTAAAATACCAATTGGCTTTTTGATAATTTTTTCAACTTTTCTTATTTTTTTAATAAAATCCTTCAGACTTTCTTCATTTAGGTGAGAGCAATTTAATCGAAATGCGTTAGACCCCGCCTTAGTTAATTCAGTAATTTTTTTAATTGTATTTGAAGATGGCCCTAAAGTTGCGAGAATTTTTGTTTTTCTGTGAATAATTTCTTTATTTTTCATAACTATCTTGTAACAGATTCATTATAATTTTGTTAAAATCTTTTTTAATAGTGTTTTTAGATATTAAGAAAATTTTAAAACCTATAAAAAAATAATAAATATTATGAAATTTTAAAAAATATATTGATTAATATAAAATTTTGTAATAATTATTTTATTTAATAAATGGTATTTGATATTCAGCTTGTGCACCATAGATTTTCTAAAGCACTAAAGAGAGAGAAAAAAAATTACTAGTTTAAAATTAAATCCAAAAAATATTGAACCTGAAAGTTGCAAAAATAGTGAAAGTAACTTTTTAATCATATGTGATCATGCTTCAAACAATATTCCATCTCATTTTCAAAATCTGGGATTAGATAGTGAGCTTTTGAATACACATATT
>CETK01060397.1_pt1 | contig 19904 bp, 20 predicted proteins | sample 361431 | NCBI WGS metagenome assembly CETK01 (sample SAMEA2622452, study PRJEB7988) | marine metagenome | biome: marine biome (ENVO:00000447); feature: surface water layer (ENVO:00002042); material: "saline water (ENVO:00002010), including plankton (ENVO:xxxxxxxx)" | depth 5 m | reverse complement strand
TTCTTAGATGATATTGCAACATCATAAGTTCCATCAAGTAGTTTCATATTTTCTACTTTGAAAAAGAAGTTAAACTGACCATTCCCAACTGTATCAACATCAAGAGAATAATTATTTGCAGTATCATTCTTTTTATCTTTAACAGTAATAGAAGATGGAGCGTGTTCTAAATCCATATTTCTTTCTAGAACCATGTCTGGTGCACCGATAGCACCTGCAGCTCTTTTAAGTTTAGATAAGTCTTCATTACTCATTGTAAACTTAACTTCTTCAGATGGCATGGTAATCATCTTGTTAGGACTTGTTACAACTGATGGGTCAGAATAAAAATACTTCATCTTTGTTGATGGTTTAGTTTCTTCACTAATCAAAACATAACTATCATTGAACTCTAAGATTGGACTTGTAAATAAAGACAAGGCTCCTAAAAATTCATTCAAATCATAGATGGCTACTTCTTGTGGGAAGTTTTCCTCTACCTCAGCTTTTGCAACGATATTTTTCATTGCAGACATTGTTGCGATTGTATTGCCTTCTTTAATCACTAGATTCTGATTAATTGTAGCAAAATTCTTCAATACAGAAGTTGTATGACTACTTAGTTTCATTTCACATTTTCTCCATTTCATTAACATATAGTGCTATTATACCATAGTGTATAACTTTTAACAAGTCTTTTCTGTCCTTGCCATTCTTTTTTCCATACCTTTGTGCATACTTTAAAATATTACCGATACAGAAACCCTCGCCGTGGCCGCCGTCAATAATAAACTCAGTTGCCTGAAATTTGTTTTTACTGTAATGCTCATTGTATGTATTATCAATATAAGTCTTCAATTCTAATAAAGCCTTATTCTCATTATATTTGTAGTCTACCATTATGTAATTTCTTCTCCAGTTTGTTTATTTACTTTTTTTCTTCCACGATATTGTGATATAACATTTTCTCTTTCTTCATTTGTCATATCACCAAATGCTTTACCTTGTAATTTGAAAGTTTTATTTCCAAATATATTTACATTTGCAGAGAATGTTCTTCTTTCACCATCACCAAAAAAAGGATTGACAGAGTGTCTTAACCAATTTGGAAAAATTATAAGAGTTCCAACTTCTGGCTTTACATATTCCTCTGTTACTGGCTTCAATGCAACAACATCTCTCATAACATTGGTGCCCCAATTAAAATAAGTATAACCATCAACAACACCACTTGCATTGTTTATACTTACACCACCACCAAATTCTGCAGGGTCTGGTTGTTTTAAAATACACTCTGGAACTTTTAGATATAGAATCATTGAAAGTCCAGCTTGAGTTCTACAGCCATGGTCGTGTAATGGATTATAGTCTCCAGCATAACTATGAACTGTCCAAGCCTCAAAAGTGTCTGCAGTTACATCTTGATTGTAACCTTGTTTCATAAATGACTTTGAACACTCATCAACAATTTTTTTAAGTGCACTACCTGCACTGTCATCAAAAAGGTCAAATTTTAATTGTGCAGATTTTTTACTCTGATTAATTTGACCTACTAATCCATCTGAATAATCATCATTGGCTGGAATGATAACATTATCTATATGGTTATTAAGTTCGTCTATAACATTTAAAGGTATCTCTACTTTCATCATGTGAACTGCAAGTTTAGTTCTCATTGCAGCTTTAATGCCTGGCTTTTCTAATCCATATTCCTCTACAATTTTTGTATATTCGTCTGAACCCTCTGGATATATTGCGCCATCAGGCATCTTAACTTTTTTCTTAATTGGGTCTTCAGGCGAAACTTGCTCAGTAATAATTTCTGGCTTTATTTCTTTTGATGTTGATTGTATTTTGTCTACTGTTGCAATTGAACCATCTTTTAAACCACCTGGCGGCAGGTCAAACATTTTAAGTCCCATAATATATTCTCCTTATATGGATTTATCATTTTTATTACAATAACATAAAAGGGGAGTAAAGTCAACCCCCCTTTTAGCTTTTTTTACTTTACGTCAATAAGTCTTGGTTTCTTTTCCTCTGGAACAATTCTTTCCAAAGAAATATTTAAAAGACCATCTTGTAGTTTTGCATCTTTCACAATAATATCATCAGCTAGTGTGAACTTTCGATTAAACTTTCTATATGAGATTCCTCTATATAAATTGTTTTCATCTTCATCATTCTCTTTAATAGAACGAATTGTAAGTACACCATCAGCAACTTCTACTTCAATATCTTTTTTACTGAAACCAGCGAGGGCCATTTCAATGTTGAAATTGTAATCACCATCTTTTCTGATATTGTAAGGCGGGAAGCCTGTTGAACTTGAATTATTTTCCATATAGTTTTGTAGTTGGTCAAAGACTCTATCGAAGCCAACTGCATATGGTGTTAATTGATTGAAATTGTCCAATAGACTTGGAAGTGAATAAGATTTGCTTACCATGTTTATCTCCTTATTAAGCAAGATTATTAATGACAACCCTTTATGGCGTTGTCTATATTATATATAAGGATTGTAACCCTAGATTACAACCCCCACACATAATTTTTTGCAGAGCCTAGAACTGAGGCTCTGTGTTTTCTGTTGTTTCTACTGTTGGGATTTCAGTATTTTCCTCTAATGGATTTACACCAGCATCAATCTTGGTGTATAAATCCATGAAAGATTCTTTAGTGTCATCATCAAACCTAGCGACACACATCTCAATAGATTTCATTTTATCCTTGAAGATTGCGAAAGCTTTGACAATGTGGTCAAGTCTTCTAGTTGATATCAACTCATCAACACCACCATCATAGAAAGTCTTTCTGATAACCTCAGACCAAGTAACTAGATTAGTTGCAAAGTCCTCATCAACAGCTCCATACTTTTTCATAGAACCAATGACAATCTTTTTTTCGACAGATGGAGAAGCATAAGGCTGTTCGATAGTAACCGCAAACCTCTCAAGGAATGCCTCGTTCAAAATGTTAGTTCCAATGAACCTACCATCTTCTGAACCTTTACCTTTAGTATTGGCTGTTGCCATTACGTTAAAACCATCTTTAGGAGTAATCCACTTGTTTACTTTTTTCAAGTAAACACCTTTACCCTCAAGGACAGGCTGTAAACACATTAACTTATTAGAACCTAAGTCACACTCATCAAGTAAAAGAGTACAACCTTTTTCCATGGCTTCGATAACAGGCCCTGGCACAAACTTTGTTTCACCATTTACCAATCTGAAACCACCAAGTAAATCATCTTCATCAGTTTCGATAGTGATGTTTACCCTAATCAACTCTTTATTCATGTCGGCATGAACTTGTTCAATCATAAGAGTTTTACCATTACCAGACAAGCCAGTAACAAAAACTGGATAGAACAATCCAGACTTGACGATTGATTTAATATCTTTGAAATGTCCCCAAGGCACGAAACCCTCGAATGCACTAGGAACTAAATTTTGTTTTTCCATATTAGTTGCTACCAAGTTAACAGTGGCTGTATTCTCAGCAGGGGCATCTAGGATAGTTGTCGGTGCAGACTCTCCTGGCAGCTTGAACTGATTATAACCAACTTTAAATTGTTTTTTAAACCAACCAGCTTTTGGAACACCCGCAGCTTTTGAGGCTTCGATAACTTGTTGATTTGAAATTACTGTACCAGCTCCAAACTGTGTTGTGGCTTGGTCAATAAACTTTTGTTTCTGTGGTGAAAACGTATTCATAATATATCCTCTCTAATTGTTTCAACTCATCTTACTATTAAGCATACCACATTTTGTATGCATTGTCAACGCCTAAGCTACCATTTTAATAAAATTATTTAGCAAAGGTCTATTGGTAATTTTACCATTTGACATTTTACTGAAGGCTCTTTTGAGTTGACCTTTATTGTAGGTAACTCCATCTTCTAATTCTAATTCAGTATTCATATCGAACTTGTTAGGCCCTGGCAAGATATAACAAACATCAAAACCTTGACCTTTAGGAACAATCAAAACATTTTCCTTGTTACACTTTTTAACTAAGTCCAACATCTCTCTATATGATTGTACTGATTCGTAACCAATTATATCTCTAATACTATTGTAGTTGACAGTACCTTTTCTGCCAGTACCAGCTACATAAAAGTTTACAATATTCATATCTGGCATTCTCTGTTTTAGTAATGAAAGTAACATTTCAGTTTGAACACCACTACCTCTTTTATCTTTAGAACTAACTTTGTTTCCAAACTTAACATCAGTAAATATTTGAGTTCCATAACCTAAACCTTTAGTACCATTACGAATACTACCATCTTCATTTTTATGAACATGACATTTACTGTAAATGTTATTACTAGCTCCATCAGTAAGAAAGATGGTATGTATTTTTTGAACGCCAGTAGTTTTCTTAAACTGTGGAACTAAGTCCATCGCACAAATGATTGCATCATTTAGTGGTGTAGACGCAAGTTGCAAACTTCTAGGCTCTTGGTAAGGATAACCATCATCTCTCCAATTTCTATAACCCCATCTACTTGCAAACATATAAAGATAGTGCATCATATCATTTTGTTCTTGAGTTTTCATCTTACTTGAAAACAACTGTAACAAGTTAACATTAAGAATCATATCTCCAGACTTAAACTTTTGGAACTGGCCAGTATCTCTTACTCTATCATATCCATTTGAAAAACCATAAACCTCAAAAGGTATTTGAGTTCTGTTACAAAACCAAATAATATTGAATAACTGATTCATAGTACCAAGTAAATTATGAGCCATACTACCAGACCAATCTAAAAATAATACCAATCCATGATTTTTGGCTCCTGGCAATGTAGTAACTTTTGCAAACAAGTCATCATTGTATTTGTAAGTATGTAACTTACCCATGTCAAGAGTTCCAGTTTTTGAAACAGTAGCTCTAGAGTATGCATCTGCAGCTTTCTTCATTTCAAATTCTTTTACCATATAAGACACAGCTTTTTTACTATCTGATTTTGTTTTATTTAATTCTTCTAAAGTTTTATCCCAATATTTAACACAGTGCTTTTTTTCTTCGAGATAGTGAGTACTGAAAATTTCAAGTATCTTTTTACTAGGAACTATTATTTTTTCTAAATCAGCTTTTGGAATATTTGAATAACTATAATCACCAGCTTGAGTGTCTAACATTCTCTTCATTGATTCTTCTGATGCTTTGTCAGTAGAAGCAGTAACATCTGTTTCATCATCACCAACACCATTACCATTAGTGGCTTCTTTAGAAGCTGATTTATCATCTGAATTTTCTTCAGTATTTTTAGTTTCTGTAGAATCCACAGTTGAATTTTCTTCTTCTGTATTTTCTTTAGTTTGTCCATCAGACTTTTCTGAACCCTCAGATTTTTCTTCTTCTTTTTCCTCTGAAACAGAACTAGATGGCACCTCAATCTCTTGACCATCATCAGACTCTTCTTGACCACCATTATTATTCATAGATGGCTGACCCATACTATCCATAACTAAATCATCATCTGACTTTTGACCTTGACTATCTGGATTTTCCTTAATATATTCAACTAATTCTTTTGCCAATTCTATCACATCATCTGAAGTGATAGTTTGATTAGCTTTTTTTACCCATACCATTTCGTCATCTGAAAAAGGAATATCACTATGATGTTTGTAATGTAAATTAATTCTATCAATAAGATTGTATTTGTTAATATCTTTACCGATTGTTTCAAAAAAGTTACCATTGATTAATTCTTGATAACCTTTATCAAAGATTTTTACTGCACCTTTGTATTTAATTTGAATAGCTTTTTCAATTCTTACATCTTCTAAAACATTGACAACACTAAAGTCAATTTTTTCTTCTTTAACTTTTTCCATCATCTCTAGAGGAGTCCACAAAGCATGACCCACCTCATGGAGTGTCATTAACTCTTGAACAGTTTTAGACATATCTTTCCAAATAGGAAGTGATAGTTCTCTATTCAAAACATCAAATGCGGCTGTTGATTGATTCCTATGTACAACATGAATATCTTCTTCAGCCAGTAACTTGGAAAGTAGTGTTAAATCTCTCATCTATATGCCTTTCTTTATTATGTATATAAGATACCATGCATTTAGCAGTTTGTCAAGGCATTTAAAAAATATAATAAAATCAATGACTTATAATCATGATTCCATAAATTCCATAAGTGGTGCAGTAACTTTGATTCGTGATTCGGATATATTGAAATACTCTTTTTCTTTTTCAATACCTATAAATTTAAAACCCTCATCTTTTGCAGCCATGCCCGTTGAACCGCTTCCCATAAATGGGTCAAGCACAGTTCCACCTTTTGGTGTAACTAATCTGCAAAGATATTTCATTAGTTCAACTGGTTTTACAGTTGGGTGTGTGTTCTTGTTTCCACTATCCTTTTCAGACTTAGAAGTTTTAGGACAATAGAAAAATTTTGCCCACTCTGTTTCTAAACCATCATGCATAACATTAGCAGGAAATCTTCCTCTTGGGTCTGCATCTGCAAAATGATTTACTTCTTGTTTCATACCAGAGTTTTCATCTGTCCAAACATTGTTTTCATCTCTAGACTTACGAATTGTGGTTTTTCTCTCACCACCAGTATCATCACCCTCTATTCTACAATCATCAATATTAATACCACCAGTTCCATGTTTCAATACATTATCTACAATAGAACTTTCTGATAAAGCTTTTCTCGCCATTACGATTGGTTCATGTGCCGGTTTCAATGCAGTTCCCCAGCCTTCCCATTCAGAATCACCTTTTGTTCTCTCAACCATAGAACTCTCATAGTTTGCTACTTGTTGATTACCTATTGCTCTTTCTGTTCTATTTGCACCATCTTGTAAACTTCTTGGGTCATACATACCCATTGACTCTCTTTTGTTACCTTGTTTTTTGTCAACACCTTTTCCTATATTTAAACTCTTTGGAAAACCACTTCCATAAATCCACATAATCTGGTCACGAATCTCAAAACCAGCATCTTCGATTGCAACTGCCATTCTATGATAGTTTCTTGATGCAGAAAAAGCAAGTAGATGTCCACCTGGCTTTAATAATTGTAACATGAGTTCCCATGTTTCTGGTCTAAATGCTATATCACCACCATCCCATTCTTTACCCATAAATCCAGTTGACGCTCTTTTAAATGCACCATCTGTTCCATACTGTGCTGGTGCAGAAGTTTCTTTACCAAATCTTTTTACAATAGATGTTAAATGGTATGGTGGGTCAGTAACAACTGAATCCACTTGTACTCCATCATCAATTAATTTTTGCATTTCATCAATGCAATCTCCGTTAAGTAACAACATGACTAAAATTTTTCACCTTTTCAAATTTCAATGTACTTCTAAATTTATCAGCAAGTGCATCTTGTTTATGACTAATTACAAATACATTTTCTCCACTTAATGTATTCAAGATTTTTAGGAACTCATCTGTTCCAGTACCATCTAATGAACTATCAAATATTTCATCTAACATAAGTAGATTTGTATTGACAGAATTTTTCATCTTAGCGATAGCTCTCCATGTAAACAATAGTGCAAGGTCTATTCTCATTTTCTCACCCTCACTAAAAGATGCATAAGTAAACTCATCGCGATATCGTGATTTAATAGTTTCTTCAAAGTTTTCATCTAGTGTAAAGTTTACATAAAATTCCATAGAAGTTAAATACTTGTTTATCAATTTATTCATTATTGGTAAGTATTGTTTAATAATCTTAGTTTTAATACCAGTATCTTGTAACATAATTTTAGAAGTTTCAGCATACAGCTTATCTTCTCTTAGTTTACTTTTGTGTCTAGATACTCTCTCAAGATTGTTTTTGAAAGTATCTAATTTTTCAGTATCATAACTACCAGTGCTATCTTTATTCAGTTCATCTAACTCTGTTTGAATTTTTGTATTGTATTTTTCTAACTCTAATATAGATGCGTTTGTTTGTGCAATGAGAACTTCATTATCTCTCATGTGATTTGCTATTGTTTTATATTCTTTTATTTTTGTATCTACCTTAGACATTTCATCAGATAGTTTTACTAAACCCTCACTTAGTTCTCTTGACTCTTTTAATTTATCATCAATTGCTTTACATTTAAAATCTTCATCAATATGCTGCTCGCAAGTTGGACAATCATCATTTTCCTCAAAAAATTTTATCATGTTTTGACCACGATTATGTTTATCTTTTATTGAGAAATGCATATCTTTTAGTCTATCTCTTTTTTGTATAACTTTATCTTCACCAAGCATTTCTTTTAAAAAATTATTGTTTGCTGATTTTAATTCACCCTCTTTCTTTTTTCTTCTTAATAATTCACTTTCATTTTCTTTGATAAGTATTTGTTTTTGTTCAATAATTTTATCTTTATTTTCTTTCATATCTTTGATATGATTTTCTTGTAAATTAATTTTGCTTTCCATCAATTCATATTGATGGTCAGCTTCACGAATGTCATCTAATATTACTTTTATTTTACTTTTAAGTAACATATTCATTGTGGAAAATATTTGAATATCTAATATCTCTTCAACAACCTCTCGTCTATGTCTAGCCTTTAACTGCATAAATGGCACAAACGTAGAGCTACCAAGTATCACAACTTGTGTAAAAGAGCGATAATTTAATCCAAGTATCTGTTGTTCTAATATCTTTTGATAATCACGAGCATTTGCATTCTGATTCATGAGTATGCCATTTTGATATATCTCAAAATTATTAGGTTTGATACCACGCACCACTTTGTATTTTCTAGAGCCAATAGTAAATTCAACCTCAACAACTGTAGATGAATTATTTACAGAATTTACTAATTGAGTTTTACTAATCGTTCTAAATGGTTTACCAAATAATGAAAAACACAGTGCATCTAAAATGGTAGATTTTCCTGCGCCATTTTCTCCGATAATTAATGTAGTTGGATTTTTATCAAGTTGGATTTCTGTAAAGCTATTACCAGTGGAAAGAAAGTTTTTCCACCTCACATAATTAAAATGAATCAAATTTCTAAATCCTGTGCTTCTGTGTAAAGTTGTCTTTGATAATTAATAAGTCTATTTTTATCTAAAGATGTATCAAGTTCTCTTATATATTTACTTAGTAGTGTCATAGTATCTTCTGTATTTTCTACAATATCATCTGATACAGTATCTGCATCTAAATCAGAATAATCCTCTATAATTTTAACATCATGGCTGTCAGCTCTTAAAAGTTTATCTACAAACTGGTCAAACTTAAATAAGTCTTTTTTATTAACAACGATTAGTTTTACAAACTTATCTCTGCAGCTTTTAAAATTAAACTGCTCATAATCAGTGGTCGTATCGTCATAGTAAATTTTTTGATGAATTGTAAATGGATTTACGATTCTTTCTAGTTCCCTAGTTTCTGTATCAAAAATGTGAAACCCTTTTTTATCATCATAATCATTCCAATAAATTTCATATGGAGCTCCCAAATAGTATATTTGACCATCATCTGACTTACAGTGAAAATGTCCGCTAAGAACTGTGTCAAATTTTTTAAAAAGTTGTTTACTGATTCCATGTTCATTTTTCCTACCTCGCATCATTTCAAAGCCTGCAATCTCTAAGTGACCCATGCATATTTGAGCATCTGTTTCATCAATCATACCCTCTGTATAAATTAAGTTTTGATTGTTAATCCATGGCAAAAATAATATCTTAGTTCCATCAAATGTGACCTCTTGTGCCTCTGGATATATTTTAATATTTTTATGTCTATCACCAAGAAGCTCTTGCACAGAATTTACATCATTTGTATTTTTATAAAAAGTGTCGTGATTACCAATCATAATATGTAAGTCTATATTTAAAGTATTGAAAGGTAAAATAAATCTTTCGCGAAAATCCTTTGCTGTTTTATATGAAACAAACTTTCGTCTGTCCATTAAGTCACCTAAATGTATGCAAGTCTTGATGTTATTTTGTGCCAAGTATGGAAAAAATACACCCTCATAAAACTGATAAAAATATTCATTAAAATTTGCATTGTCATTTCTAGCACCAAAGTGGGTATCATTAATTATTGCAATTTTCAATCATCCATCTCCATAAAATTTTCTAACCCTTTAGGCTCACTCTTGCTATCTTTCTTTTTTGGTTTATAAACATCCTCATCTGGTAACATTACTGTTGGGTCAAATCCACCAATATTGTAATTTGTGTTATCACCAGCCATAGTTATGTAAGGAAGATATTCTTGTTTTTCTATCATCTTGTGTTTTACATGAGATTGTTTTTTCTCTTTTTGTATTCTACGAATAAATGCATAGTATATGATTTGTGTAAAATATGCAAAAGGATTTTTAGATTTATCTGGATTAAAGTTATGTATGTATTGTAAACAATTTTCTATCCCATCACTAATCATCTCTTGTCTATAAGTGTAGTTAATAAAGTTTGGTCTATAAGATAAACCATTTGCTATTTTAAGAAAACATGCACCTATATAGTCAGATATTTGTGGTATATCATCACCAGCTTCCTCTGCATCTCTACACTTCTCTTTCCATTCAATCATTGCTTGATGAAATTTTTTGTTATCTACATAGTGGGCGCCTTTAGCTTTTGCCATAATGATTCCTTTTCAAACGTACTGAATTAAATATACACTAAAACAGCATGAATGTCAACCTTTATTTTATTTTTTTATGCGTTGACAAAAGGCTAGATTATGTGTATAATCACTATTGTGAGTCATCAATGATAAGTTCTTTTAATAGATAGTTTATCTAGTATGGCTTCAAGTTCTTTGCTATCCATAATGTCATCTATATATTTTTCTTTTTTTATAGATTTTTCAATATCATCTAATTGTTTTTTAGTTGGTTTTATTATGCTCACTTGTTCTATACCTTTTAAAACATATTCATAGTATCTAGATAGTCCAACACTCGCAGGGGTCATAATAACCACAGAATTTTTTTCAATATTAAATATCTCTTCATCAGAATAAGGTTGCACCCATCTACTTAACGCTAAAGATTCAACAACACCTTTTGAGGTATCTCTAGTGATAGTTTCCATTCTAAGTGGAGAGCTTATTTTTAATTTACTGTTTTCTCTTGAGCTTGTATTCTCATGCACTTTGCAAACAATATCTTCTCCATTAGATAATTTTATTACTTGATAACTCATAAGTTAATCCTATTGATTTCGTATTTAAATTGTTCTTCTTTGTATATATTTAGTCTTTCTGTAAAATGTCGATAGGTAAAATTTTGCCTTGATTTGTAGCTGATATTATCTGACACATCAAATAATCTAACCATAGTTTTATCTTTAGTTTGCCTAAGTCCTCTTCCAATTGATTGTAGAACTCGCACTCTACTTTTGGAGGGACTAGCGAACACGACATTGTTAATATTCCTAATATTAATACCAGTGGAAAAGGTGCCGTAACTTGCGATAATGAGTGAATCTTTTTCTTTTTCAACAATTGCACGTATCTTCTCTCTTGTTTCTGCAGTAGTTCCACCATACACAAAAAATACTTTCTTGTCAAGTTTTTTAAGTTCATTATATAATAGTGCACCATGTTTGTCAACTAGTTGAAATAAAACTAAAGTGTTACCTTTTATGGTTTTACATAACTTTTCAATAAATTTATTTCGTTTAGTATGAGATACAATGTAATTTAATTCTTCTGCATAGGTATATTTTCTAACTCTTTTACATTCTTCTTCTGTGTGTTTTAGTACAATACAATCTATATCTAACTTAGCTAAAGTTCCTGAATCCATGAGTTCTTTAGTAGTAGTTATTTTTTCAACTTTGCCAAATAGACCCTCAAGTACTAGCCTATGAGTTTGTGTGCCATCAAGAGTCCCTGTCAAACCGAACCTGTATTTGCAATCACCTGACCGAACCATTATGTCAGTTAGGCTCTTAGCCTTAAATAGATGTGCTTCATCGCCTACAATGCAGCCATACTGTTCAAAATATTTCCTGTGAAGTTTATATAAAGATTGCCATGTGGATATTACAACTGGTTTCTTAGAACCTTTATCCATGCCAGCATATACTCTGTGTATATATTCATCTTTCCAACCATAGTCTATAAAATCAGAATACATCTGTTCAACTAAAGATGTTGTTGGAACAAGTATTAAAGTTTTTAGATTCATTAGATGATAGTATCTAATAAGTGTGTATATTATGAGTGACTTGCCTGAAGCAGTAGGAGATAAAAGAAGGCAGCGGTTTGTCCGTATAGCATGCCAGATTGCATCAATCTGATAATCATGGAAGTGTATAGATTTTCCTCTACTCTTGGGTCGTAGTGATTGCGCGAATTCTCTGACATTCTCACGAACAACATTCCGTTCATTCTCAACTCCTTTTTCTATTATATATTCAATAGAGTTTCTTGAACAAAACTCTTTTATGTAAGGTAAAAGGCCTACATATATTCTACCATTGTGTGGTGAAAAAAGTCTTATTTTACCATCCCAAAGTTTTCTACGATAATGAGGCATATATTTAGCGCCTGGTACTTCAAAAGTAAAATAATCAGATAACTCTCTAGATGTATCTTCATCTACATCTAGTTCTAAGTAAACCTCATTTAGTTTTGAAATTTTCATTTCATCTTAGGGCCTAACAACCAACCCACTATACTTTTTCTTACACCAGATTTTACTGGTCTTACTCTATGCCACATATCTGAATTAAATATTATACAGTTTTCATTATGTCGCTTCCACTCTGATATGTATCTTGGTTTTGCATCTGGGCCATGTATTTCCAAATCAAACTCACCACCCTCAAAGTTATTATTTAAAAATATTGAAAAAGATATTTTTCTAATTCTGCCATCTGGGTATGGTTTTAAATTTAAATCTTGATGCCAACCATACTCTTGAGTTTCATCATACTCTGAATATTGTAAAGGCTCTATATTATCTAAATGTAAACTTGAAAAATCAGCTGCTTCACTTTTAATTACAGAAAAAACTCTCTGACATATTATTCTATCTTTTATCCATGATACCCTAGAGTTTCTTTTTATCAATCCACTCTTTTCATTTACATAACTTTCTTTTAGTTCTTTTTCTTTAAATCTTAATATGTCTTTTATTAAATCATCTGGAAAATTAATCACACGATAGTTCATCTGTAAAAATCCAATCTATCTGAATTTGCATCACTTCTTTCAGTTTTAAATACAACACAAGTTCTTAATTGATAACATTGTCTTGAAACTGACATAGCCTGATGTGGTAGACTTGCGTCAAAAACAAACAAACGATTTCCAATATAATTTACATACTTGTCAATCTCATTTTTCTTTTCATTCCATATAGCCGTTCCGCCCATCCACTCTGGTTTCCAATCAAGTCTTGGATAATATATCATTGTAAAGTCGCCATCATCATGGTGTAAATGTGGTTCTATTCCATGAGTGTGTGCATTTACATAAACTCTCAAGAATCTAGAAACTTTGTATTTGTTTTCAAAATCATACTTTCTTTTTGCAGTTTCCCATATTGGTGATAGAAAACTATATTCTTCAAACAATTCCCCATGGCCACAAAGAGTATGCCAATGTTTGTTAACTCCATCTTTATGTGACCTATAATCATATTTCCATGAAATCTCTTTCATCTCCATATCAATTAATTGAGCCACGTGCTCTTCTAAAACATTATCGTAAATATCACAAATCATTAGTATGTTACTCCTGCTTCAAACTTTTTCCACTCAATAGCATTTTTTATATCCCAACCACGATTGTCAACTGATTTAATTACACCTTTGATATAATCAACAACTGTTTCTAAATATCCTATTTTATTTTCTGCATCTATGATTTCTTCATCTGCAGATATGTAAACACCTAAATCAGTTTTTAAAACTTTGAGGTCAAATGGTTTTGTTGCATAAATCTTTGCATCAGATTTACCACCATAATATTCCCATTTTTCACGATATAGTTTTTTGTAATCTCCTTTTGCTCTGTACAAAAGAAGTTCAAACTTAGATTTGGCATCTAAATATTTAGCTTTTATTTCTTGGTTTTTTAAGGATTCTGTGTCTAAGTGTTCATCATCTACTTTCAAGTCTTGAGAAACTTGAAGTTTCAATTCATCAAGGGTCATTATCACTCCGTATTATAAAGTCACTATCTCATATAATTTATAACGAAAGTCAACAGTTGCTGTGAGATATTCAACATCTCCGACTTGCTGTGTATAATCTAGGCCGGACAAAGAAACTGGGAACATATCAGAAAAACGAACCTCTACAATTGGATTATTTTTATTAGATAATATTGTAAGTGTTGCATCAGAATAAAATGGTCTATCAGCTGTAGTTGCACCTACCTTACCAATATCAGTATTACCACCAGCACCAGAATTTGAGGTGTTTGATGTTGAAGAACGAAATGTTGTAAATTGTGTTCTATTTTCTGGAAAGCCTATACCAATTAACCAGTTGTGTATTTCAGAATAGTTTTCTAAAAACTCATCTACAATAAAAGATATAGTCAAATTTTCAAATGTGACCTTATCTCCGATAATAGGCAAATCTTTATATGGTGTTGGTATTACTAATTCACTTAAACTGATAGCTGGTATGTTTGCAGATTGTGTAAAGAACTGTACCTTTGGCAGTTGATTAATCATAAAACGAAACTGGGTCGGACTTGTATAGTCCAACTTATCTGGCTGTCTATTCAATGGTGAAGTTTCTGTTGTCATAATAGTATTTATAATAAAAAAAAGAGGGGTTTCCCCCTCTTTTTTAGGTTGGTTCGTTTTTTCTTACATTAAGTTAGAAACTTTAACTTTTCTGTAGTACTTGTTGGTTGCAGATGAGATTGAAATCGCACCATCAGCGCCTGCGGCTACTGTTCCTGTGTGGAATGGGTTGGCTGCGATACCATATCTTGTCTTGAAACCGATTTTTGGTTGGAAGCTATTCTCGCCTACTGCTCTTACCATCTGTAGTGGTACATATGGGCAATAGAACATTCCAGCGTCGTATGGGGAAGTTCCCTTGTATCCTACAACATAGTACTGTGAAGCAGCTACGTTTGCAGCATATGGGTCTACATACACTTTGTATCTTCCGTTCATAACACCAGCAAAAGTAGTTGTAGTGTCATCAACATTCAAGTTATTATTAAGTGCAGGAGTGTAATCTAATACACCAGCCATTTGAAGTGCGGAAGCAACATCAGCTGAACATAGTATCATATTACCTTTTCCTCTACGAGTCTGTTGACCGATAGCGTTAGCATCTCTCTCTATCGCAAACATTAGACCTTTGAACTTCTCAACTGACCAACGACCATTTGAGTCTGTGTCTAAGTCAAAGATACCAGCAGTAGTTGTATTTACCTGTGCACCTTTTACAGCGGATACATAGATGTTTCTTACAACTTCTCTGTTAATCTCTGCAAGAATTTCAGCAGATAGAATATTTGCAAGTTCTGTCTCAGCGTCTAGACCATGAATTGCTTTAAGGTCTTGGGCTAATTCCATAGTGTACTCAGCTTTAAGAGCTCTTGTTACTGCAGTAACAGTATGCTTCTCGATTGAGAATGCCATCTCTGCGAATGCATTTGTTCCAGAGTCACCTAATGCCTCACCTTGTACTGTTGTCATACCTGTTGCTGAAGTATATGTTCCAGCTGGGCTGTCGTTTAGTACGGCAGGGTTGGTTTCTGTTGCACCGATATCTCCACCACCAACTGTACCAGCAGCATTTTGGTTAGTGATATCTGGAAATGCCTCGTCTGCAAGTGCCTCTGCACCATCCATTGATGCAAATCTTGCTCTCATTGCAAAGATAAGACCTGTTGGGCCAGTCATTGGCTGAACACCACAGATGTCATATGCAATTAGATTTGGCATAGAGCGTCTTACTAGTGAAATAAGAATTGGGTCAAAGGTATCTAAAGAAGCATTACCACCGATAAAGTTAGTAGGTGCTGATTCATTTAAGAATGCTCTGTCCTCTTTGATTGATTTCTCTTGGTTTTCCAAGATGATTGTAGTAACGGCACGTCTATAACTATCCTTGATTTCTGGTAAATCAGGGTGTTGAAGGACTGGCTGCCACTTTTCTTGTAGATGTTCTGTTTGAAACATTTTGGTTTCTCCTTATATAAGTTCTACTATTTATAAAATTTTGTTATTTTGCACTTTTAACAGTCCTACCAATTGCAGCCATATAAGCAGCCATCGAGTCAGAGGTGTCAATGTCCTGTGCTGTGCCAGTATCTACATCATCAATTGTTTCAGTCGCAACTTCAGTAAGTGTCTTTGGGAAATAACTTTCCTTTAGAGTGCTTAACTTCTCACGATATGATTCCTCGTTAGAGTAATCAACATCTTCTATTAACGACTTAAACTTTTCAATTTCTGTTTCGGCAAGGTCTGAAGAAACTTCAGCCATCACCTGCTCCTTAACTAGTGTAGCATTTTGAGATTTTGTTTGGATTTGCTCTTCCATCATCTCATTAATTTTACCCTCTAGTTCTGAAATCTTTTCTGATTGTGCTTCTAACACATCATACTTTTCATCTGGAACATCAACATAGTGGTCTTCAAACAATTGTTTTAGACCAGAGATAAAGTCTTCTGCAATCTCGCCTTTTAGGCCTCTCTCGATTGCTAACTCATTCTCTTTCATCCATTCTTCAACAACATAGTTTAAGTAAGTGTCAACTTTTTCTGTTAACTCACTCTTAGTTGCGTTTATATTTTCTTCCAGTTCAGATTTATATTCGTCTTCCATTCTTTCTACTTCAGAACGAACTTTTGATTTAACAGCAGCCTCAAATACTGTTGCGGCTTTTCTCTTAAATTCTTCGGAAAGGTCACCCTCACCTGTCATCAATGCGTTTACATGCTCAGAAACATCAATAGACTTGAGTCTTTTCTCAACAGATTCTTTCTTTTCTTTTTCTTCCTCTGTTTCTTTGTGTCCCATTTCGTGCATTGCACTATTCATTGCTGTATAGGCAGCCATAATTTTGTCTTTCTTTTCTTTATGCATACCCATCATCATGTCTTTCATGGCTGTAATCATTTTATCTTTAGTCATGTTCATCTCTTTTTTCTCGTGATGAGCTTCTGTGGCAAGAATTTTCATATCTTCTGCCATGACTTTTTCTTCAATACCATGTTTAAACTGTACGTCATACCATGCAACATATCCGTTTGCATCTGGTATTGCGTGTGATTCTTTTACTGGTTTACCTTTACCCCATACTGGATGCTCCACAAAAGTAGCGCAGTCGTGGTCTGCAGAGTGACAAAGTTCTCTAATTTCATCATCTGTATAACCATCCATTGGGTCATAACTTGATGCAAGTGGTCTATTTTGACCAGCTTCTTTTGCTTTGTCCATCTTGTCAGCCTTTCCTTTTTTTGGAATAGTTGTATCTGTTTTTGCACCCTTTGAAGTGGTAGTTCCACTATGAGGTGCAACTTTATCTGGTGTAGAGCCAGGGATAGAATCGATTGTACTATCTTCTGGATTTGTTTTTAATTTCTGCATAGGGTCTGTAGCAGTAGCATTGGGTTTAGGCTCTGTCCCATGTGCAGCTTCTTCAAGCTCTTCTAAGACTTCAGCTTCTAATTCCTCAATGGTTTTGTCTAATTCATTAGCCATGGGGATTACTCCTTAATTATTTTCTAAACTTATTTATAAAATTAAAGTTTTTGAAGAAACTTTGCGAACTCTAAAGCATTGGCTTTTGTATTATTTGTCCGTGCATTTTCTTCAATGTTGTTTTTAATCTCTGAAACATCGGCTTCTTTTATCAAACCATTGTTCCAAATCCACTCTTTACCCTCCATGATACCCTCAACAAATGCGTTAGGGGCAGATGGGTCTGCAACAATATCAGCTGCAGTGGCAAGGTAAAAATCATTTCTCACATAGTTAGCACCATTTTTTTGGTCTAAACTCCCCATACCTCTTGATGATACACCCAACTTCGCACCATCATCCATTAAATTTTTTACTATCTCACCCATAGGAGTGGATAAAATCTTTGCTTCTCCGATAAAGTTCTTTCCGTCTGGATATAAAGCAGTAATCATATGTGATGCTCTTTCCAGATTTACAGTAGGGCCATCTGGGTGTCCCAACTCTCCGAAAGCTCTTTTTTCGTTTATATAATCTTTATTATATCTTTTTACTTCTTTTTGAAGTATCTCCATAGGATAGATACGACCATTACGATTTTTAATATCGGCCTGCATAAAGATACCTTTAATCTTGTAATCTTTTTTACCAGTTTTTTCGTCTTGTTCAATCAGATAGTCTGTATCGTGTTCTACATGCTCTGATATTAGTTTTAATGTGTAACCCATAATTCTATCCTTTACGCACTATCTGTGTAGTTTACATCTTTTCTAAGTTCTATTAAAACAAATCCAGATGTTCCTCTAGTTACTGCAAGTATATCAGATGATGTTGCAGTAGTATTAGTTGCGTTATTTTTTATCAAACCCATAGAACCATCATAATAACCAGTTCCAGCAAGTCTTATTGCAGTAGTATCTGATGACGCACCTTTAAATTTTATCTCTACATCTCCAGTATTTGCTGCAGCTGTACCTTGTGTCAAACCCCATTGGATTCTAGCAATATCTAGTTTAGCTCCATTTGCAAAACCATCTAATCCGTCAGCATCTAAGGCTGTATTTGATGCACTATCGTTATCAATATCTAATAGTATCGTAACATTACCACCAGCGCCTGGTGCATTTACATTTGTATCTCTCAATGTTCTTGTTGCAAAAGCCATTATTTACTCCTTAAAATGCTAACATTTCTTTTTCAAAATATCCCATAAGTTGTTTTTCTGGCACCTTATATTTTTTAGATACTTGACTTATAGTTTTTTCAAAAGTATTTAGGAAATCCGAAGGCTTAGCGTCCATTTTTCCGAATATATCATCAACAGCACTTTTCATCTTAGGAGATAATTTCTTATACTCTCTAGATTTTTTGTGCTCATCTTTCTCTGGGAGAGATGTGTAAAATTCATCAAACTGTTTCATCTTCCTCTACTTCTGGAATGTGGTTTTTTACAAAACTTTGTGCAACTTCTTTTCTTTTAACCTCTAAAGCATCAGCCACTCTATTTGACATCATATCTTTAAAAGCATCCTCTGCACCTAAGTTGTTACCTTTTTGTAATTCATTTACGAAATTTTCTGCACTCATTGATTATCTCCATTATCTTTTGGTGGAGGTGTTCCACCATCATATTTAGTTAAGTCATCTGGGTCTATCGGAGCCCCATCAACACTTGGTATTCTAGTGATACCATCTGTTCCGTCTGGAACATTAACTCCGCCTTCATCTGGGTCAAGGCCAGCTTCTTTGTTTATCTGTTTTTGCATATCATCTATTTCAGCATCTGTAAAGTTTAGTACATTTTTCTGTACCCAAGCTTTACTAAAGAATGTTCCAATATAACTTTCGATATTACCTAATGCATTAATTCTATCCTCAAGTAATTCTGCTTTCTTCAGTTCTGCAAAATGACCATCTTGTAAAAAGTCATATTGAATATGCTGATTCATTTTTTTCCAATCTTCTAAAGTAATCACACCTTTTAGTATAAGTTGTGTTTTTAGAATATCAGTAAATAATGCTGTAAATCTTTTTCTTAATCTCTGAACAAACTTAGTAAATTTAAGTTCATCTCGTGTAATCTCTGTGGAACGACCAAGACTAAAACCAGCCTCTGCTTCTAATCTAGAGATTGGGACATTTAAAGAACGATATAGTTTTTTCTTGAAGTATTCTATATCATCAATCTCACCAAGATTAGAGCCGCCGGGAAGTGTAGTAATTTCTGTGCCTCTACCACCCTCTCGTCTTGGTAACCAAAAGTCCTCTAACATTGACATATGATTTCT
>CETK01158720.1_pt1 | contig 19942 bp, 22 predicted proteins | sample 361431 | NCBI WGS metagenome assembly CETK01 (sample SAMEA2622452, study PRJEB7988) | marine metagenome | biome: marine biome (ENVO:00000447); feature: surface water layer (ENVO:00002042); material: "saline water (ENVO:00002010), including plankton (ENVO:xxxxxxxx)" | depth 5 m | reverse complement strand
AAAAACAAAAAAATTTTTATTACCAAATTTTCTTAGAAAAAAATTCTATGTAAATTATATCGTATTTTGTAATAGATATTTACATTCTTTATTTCTTTTTTTTGATTTACTTAAAATTAAAAACATCAAAAATTTCAAAGAAATTAAATTTAATATATACAATATCTATAATTACAAATTAAATTTTTTATATAATAATAAAAATATATTGTTTAAATTTGGAAACTACAAATCAAAAGGATGGCATGATAAAGTTATCTTACATTTTGAAAAAATGATTTTAAAGTTAAGTTTTCAATCTCCACTTTTATTTGAAACATCCCATATATTCATAAAAAAAAATAAAAAAAAGTTTATAAAAAAACTTCTTAATATTAAAAAAGATAGTAGTAATCAGTTTGAGGAACAGTTAAAATGTTTCATTTATAAAATCAAATATGCAAAAGAAGGAAATAGTTTTTTAAGCTTAATTACACATAAATTTACGGATAATATATGGAATTTGTCAAATGATAAAAAGTAAAATTATATCCTTGGAAAATTTAAAAAAAATAAAATCAAAAAATAAATACAAAAAAATTGGATTGTGCCACGGAGTTTTTGATGTTGTTCATTTTGGACATATTGAACACTTAAAATTTGCAAGAAAAAAGGTTGATATTTTAATAGTTAGTGTAACAGCAGATAAATTTGTTAATAAGGCACCTCACTTACCAATCAATAATGAAAAAATTAGAGCAAAATTCTTAATCAATTTTGATTTTATCGATTATGTACTCATAAATCATAAATTAACTTCTGAGAATATAATTAAAATATTAAGACCAACCTATTATTTTAAAGGAAAGGATTACTTAACAAAAGATATAACTGGGAACTTAAACAAAGAACTAAACATTTTAAAAAAATATAAAGGAAAAATTATAATTTCTAAAACAAAAATGATGAGCTCAACAAAAATAGTAAACAACACTTTAAAAAATTGGTCTTCAAGCCAAAAAAAAATTCTAAATTACTTATCTGAGAAAAATGTATACGAAAATATTTATAAAAATTTTGAAAAAATAAAAAAACTTGAAATTAGTATTATTGGAGAACCTATAATAGATGAATATATATTTGGAAATATGGTAGGACTCACCTCAAAAGACCCGGCTATTTCCTTATTGAAAAACGAACAAAAAATATTAGCCGGTGGAGCAATTGCTGTTTGTAAAATGTTTTCAGAATTTGTTAAAAAAGTAAATATTTATACATATGGTTCAAATAGAGTTATTAAAAATTTTTTAAAAAATTGTAAAAATGTTAAAATAATAAATCTTTCAAGAAAATTAAAAATTCAAAAAAAAACTAGATTTTTAAATGCTACAAGATTTGAAAAAATTATGCAGATTTCAAATATTGAAAAAAATGAAATTGATTATAAAACAACAAAAAAATTAATAAAACGAATTAAATTTGATAATCCTAAAAATCTAGTTATCTGTGATTATGGTATAGACCTATTTGATAAAAAATTTGTTGAATTTATTGAAAAAATAAAAAATAAAAAGTTTATTAACGTGCAGTCAAACTCTTTGAATCTTGGTTTTAATCTGTTCAGTAAATATAATGATTATTCTTATTTATCTTTAGATGAGAAAGAGTGGAAGCTAGGTTTTAAAAAAAAAAGTAATATTTTACAAAATATTATAACACTCTCAAAAATAAAAAAAATTCCACTTTCAATTACCAAAGGAAAGGAGGGAAGTAATCTTATTTATTTAAATAAAAACTATTTTTGCCCAACATTTATAGATAAAACTGTTGACACAACTGGTTGCGGAGATGCTTTTTTCGTAATTACAACTTTAATGAATATTATTGGTTGTCAAAAAAAATTAATACCTTTTATAGGAAATACATACGCAGGTCTTCATGGTCAGTTTTTTGGAAATGAAAGAATAATTAGTAAAACTTTATACCTAAAATATCTGAAAAGTATTCTAAATTTTTAAAACTTAATTAATATTTTCTTTGTAGTTTTATTATTTTTAATTTTATAAATATATTCATTCAATTGTCTTAGTTTTATTACCTTCTCTATTAAATCACTAACCCTAATTTTTCTGTCCCTAATCAGTTTTGCATAATTCGGAATATCTACATGTGGCTTTTTTATACCCCCATGGCATCCAACTAATTTTTTACCAAGATTTATCGCAAGTGGATTAATAGAGATTTTTTTTTTGTGGTGGGGTACACCAACTAATCCAAGTCTACCAATACTACTAATCATATCATAGGATTTTTCTATAATACCTACATTACCTGTTGTATCTATGACCACGTCAGAATTTTTGTTTATATTATATATTTCTTTAAATGATCTGTTTGATTTAAATTTAAAACATCTATCTGCGCCCATTTTTTTTGCTTCCTCAAGTTTTTTATGCGATAGATCCACGACAGAAATCGGACGAGCTGATAAGTATTTTGAAAATTTTGTTAAAGCAAGTCCGATTGATCCAGCGCCCCAAATTAGAATACTTTCTCCTTTTTTAAGCTTAATATCATAATTTAGAAAACCAATCGCTGTTGTTAAAGTACAACCTAAAAGAGCAGCATCTTTTAGGTTTATTTTTATCTTATTAATCTTTGTTATTCGATTTTCAGATACAACCGAGTACTCACTGAAAGTGGTAATTTTGCCAGAATTAATTATTTTTTTACCCATATTATATCTAGCAGGTTTTGCATCAATACCGTTAGATGGTTTCCAGTGCAGTACAACTTTATCACCTTTTTTAACTTTTTTAACTCCTGGACCTACAGCTAATACTTTTCCGCTGCCCTCATGTCCTAAACAGTGTGGTAAAAATTTATCCCTACCTTTAACTCCATCAATTTCTCCTATTTGAGATCCGCATATTCCGCTATAAATTATTTTTACTAAGACTTGTCCATAATCTAAAAACTTTGGAAAGTCTAATTCAACAATTTTTAATTTTGATTTTTGCTTAAATAAAACTGCTGCTTTAAATTTTTTTTTTAACGTCATTTGAAGAAAATATATGAGTGATCTCCAGAATATTTTGATTCTTTAAACCACCATTCCCATTCCTTTGGTGTACAAAAACTTTCGCATGTAACCTGCCAGTATAAAAGATTCATCTTTTCTCTTTCGTTTCTATAAGTCTCAACACATAAATATTTTTTTTTTCCAACTCGCTCAAATTCTTTTAGAGCTTTAATCAATTGAAAGTTATATAAGTTATGAAAAGTATTAAATGAAACTACAAGATCAAAATAATTTTTGCTCCATGGCAATTTCGATGCACAGCTTGTTATCAGTCCATCCCTAACACTATGATGTGATTTTTTTAAAGCATACTTTGATATATCAACTCCATGAAACTCTCCATCTGGTAATAAATTTTTGAAGTCAGCAAGGAAAAAACCTTTTCCGCATCCCACATCTAAAATTCTGGCATTACTTTTAAGATTGTAAAATTTAATCATTTTTTTTATTACTTTATCCCATCTCCCTTTTATATATTTGTATCCCCCATAATTTATCTTTCTGCTGCCATCCCAATAATGATAACCCCATTTCTTTGCTAATTTTGCTGCTTTATATTTAGGAAACTGCTTATCATTTACCCTTGCTAAATAATCTCTTTTAGTAGATTTGTGCAATGAACTAATAAAATCAATATACATAACTATCTAGTTATAAAACTTTTTTAACAAACTTATATATCTTTTCAGACGAAATACCATGTACATTTAATAAATCATCATGAGATCCGTATGAGTGAAAAAATTTATCTTTTAAAGCAAAACTCTTTATATAACTTTTTGATTTATATTTGTAACTTAAGTTAGAAACTAAATTTCCCAAACCTCCGATTTTAGAATGGTCCTCTAGAGTAATTAAAATTTTATATTTTTTAAATATTTTTTTTAAACCAATTTCATCAAATGGTTTTAAGGTATGACAACTATAAATAGACATTTTTTTGTTTGAGGGTAATTTATTATTTACTTCAAAAGCTTTTTTTATAATAGGACCATAAGACAAAACACATATTTTATTTCCTTCAGTTAACTTTCTAATTTTACCAAATTTCCATTTGATGGAATTGCTAGTGTAATTTTTCTCTCCGGTTTTACCAATTCTTAGGTAGGTTGGAGATTTTGAATTCTTCGCGCAAAACTCAATACACTTTTCTAACTCTAACGGGTCACAAGGTGATAAGACTTGAATATTTGGGATAGCTCTCGCAATTGCAATGTCCTCCTGAGTTAAATGAGTTGCTCCTAAAACAGAATATATAGTTCCCGCACCCATTCCAACAATAGTTACAGGTAAATTTTGATAACATAAGTCATTTCTAATCATTTCAAAAGGTCTATAAAGAGCAAAAGTTGATATGGTGTAAGCAAAAGGTCTTTTATTTTTCATTGCAAGACCAGCGCAAACACCAATCATAGTTTGTTCAGCAACACCAACATTTAAAAATCTATTGGGATTTTTTTTTTGAAATTCAACCATTGCACCCGCTGGTGAAATATCTGCGACAACAATATAAATATTTTTATTTTTGTTTGCCAGTTCTAATATTTTCTTTGAAAAAGTATTTCTCATAATTAAACTTAAATCTCACTTAAGGCTTTTCGTAATTCATTTAAATCTGGTGATCTATAGTGCCACTCTGGCTTATTTTTCATGAAACTAACTGGGTATCCCTTTATTGTTTTCGCAACCAAGGCAAAGGGTTTTTTTGAATTTAATTTAATTTTTCTTTCTATTTCTTTAGAGTTGTGACCATTACAGTTTTTTACATCCCATCCAAATGCTTTTAGTTTTTTATCAATTGGGTAAAGTGATGGATGTGTATCTGTAGATTTAGTTGAGCTCTGTAAATTATTATTGTCAATTAAAAGAATAATATTATTCAATTTTTTTGATGAGATAAACAGAATTGACTCCCAAACCGATCCTTCGTGTAATTCACCGTCACTAATTAATACAAATATTTTTCTTTTGGTTTCTATCTCACTTAGAGCCATGCCCGCAGCCATACCAAGACCGTGTCCTAATGAACCTGTGGAGGCAGAAATTCCAAAATTTTTATAGTCAGGGTGAACACCAAGCTTTCCTCTTTTGGTACAATATAAACTTAAATTTTTATTATCAATTTTTCCAAGTATATTTAGAACTACATAAAGCAGAATTCCCGCATGACCTTTGGAGAGTATAAAAGTGTCATTTTTTTTTTTCAATTTGAAAAATATTCGTTCAATTAATTCAACAGATGAAAATGAACCACCAATGTGTAAAGCACTAACTTTTTTTGATAAATTAAGTATTTTTTTTCTTATTAATGTACAATTTTTCTTATATTCTTTTTTCATTAATTAGATTTTATTATAAGGGGATTTTTTTTCATAAAATTGACACGGTAATAGTTGATTTTTTTTTTCAATTTTTTTTGATTAAAAATTTGGATTAATTCTTTTATTGCATAATCAACGTTATAATTTGGTTTAAAACCAATTTTATTTAATTTTGATGAGTCCTGTCTATATGACCTTGGATCATTTGTTTTTTTAATTATATTTATATTGCATCCTGTATGCTTTTTAATTTTATTAGCTATGTCGATGATGCGCAAATTTTCAAATCCAGCGTTATAAAAACCTGGTTTAAGGTTGCTTTTAATGAATAAATAAAAAACTCTACATAAATCTTTAATATGAATATTAGGTCTAATTTGGTTTCCACCAAATACTTTTATTTGTTTATTTAGCAAGGCTTGAAAAGTAAGCATATTTACCGCAACATCTAGCCTCATGTTTTTTGAATATCCACAAACAGTAGCAGGTCTTATAGAAAAAATTTTTATTTTAGAGCTATAACTTTGCAGAACACGTTCAGCTATCATTTTAGACTTATTGTAATCACTCAAAGGCATTAAGGTTAAATTTTCTGTTACTTTTTTTTCCTTTTTAATTCCGTATACGCTTCCCGAACTCGCAAAAATAAACTTTTTAACTTTATATTTTATTGCGTGCTCAATAAGCTTTTTTGTATAAAGAACATTTGTTTCCCATGTAAGTTTTGAGTCAATTTCTGCTGCGGGGTCGTTCGCGATATTTGCTAAATGCACAACTGTATTGATATTTTTAAGATTAACTTGCTCTATATGATTTAAATTTTTTTTTAAAATCTTTAAATTTTTATTTTTTTTTAATTTATTTCCAAACCATTGTGTGTCTACAACAAGAATCTCATGTCCTTTATCTAATAAAAAATTAACTAGACAAGTTCCTATATAACCACAACCCCCAGTAATCAGTATCTTCATTTAATTAGTTAATTAATTTTATTTTACTTAAAAAATTTGAATTTTTAAAATTTTGACTATCAATAATACTATTTAATTTCAAAAAATCCTCTAACAATTCAATATCATTTTTATTATTCAAGATAAATTTTTCAAAAATAAAATGAACTTGTATTTTTTTGTTTATTATACTGTTTAAAATTTTCTTTCTAAATTTTTCTTCTGGCAACATATACAAACTACACATTAGGATTCCATTTGATTTATCTAATTTCTTTATAAGTGAATTTAAAGTGATAAATGAATTTTTCATAACAAGTTCTTGATCAGCAAGTTTATATAAATATCCATTATCTTCACAATATTTTTTCATAATTAAATGTTGAGTTGATGTAGGTAATGACATATTAAAAAATTCTCTAACAAAAATATATCCATTAAGATATTTAATTTTTTTCATATTTAAATATTTGGTAATTTGAATTTTATTCCTATTTTTGAAGCACTTTTTAAATTGAGAGGTGTATAAAAAAAACCAAGTTTTCTATCATTGCCCTTTACTTTATTATAAGGAGTAAACAAACCTTTAAATCTTATATTTAAAGATATTCTAGTTTCATTAGTTTTATTAATAGTATTTCCATGCAAAATATTAGGGGAAAAAATTAATACTTCTCCATTTTTAATATTAAGCCATTTCATATCCTTTTTGTGTTTTTTATAAATTGATTGTAAATTTTTACCCTTAATATTTTTAATTATTTTCATACTTTTTTTTAGCGGTATCAAAAACATACTTTTTGTTTGGTAAACGTTTACTAAAGGAAGCCATAAAACAACTTGAAAAGGGCTTTCACCGGAAAAAGTATCAGCGTGAATATTTAGAAGTGAAGTTTCATCTCTAGGCAGTTGTATAGATAAGTTAAGATTTTTTTGTACAGCCAGTTCATTTCCAACAATCATATCTATAAATTTCTTTCCAATTAAATAAACTAATTTTTTATATTCTTGACTACTGTTTATCTCAGAAATTACTGATAAACGCAGACTATTTATATTTTTTTTTTTTATATGTTTATGTAAATTATTAAAAAAATGAATTTTATTTTTACTAAAACTTTTGGGTTTAATTTTTTTTAATAAAATTTTATAAATTTTGTCCAAGAGTTTATTATAACACTCTAAATCCGAAATTTTTTGTATAGTATAACCCTTATTTGTAAATTCTACTGAAATTTTTTTTTCTTGTTTAGTTTGAAAGTTTAAAAACATAATTTTTATCAATATATATATACACATAAATTTTGTTTATAAAAGAAAAATGACACCTTAAAATCCTTTACAGTTCAACATTTGAACGCTATATTGTTCAAGAAATGAACATAATTTGAAAATCTATAAAAATATGAAAAAAATATTAATATTGGGAGGAGGCTTTTCTGGATGTGCTTGTGCACACACACTTGCAATGTTGGAAAAATTTGAAATAACAATAGTGGAAAGTTCTAATCAATTAGGCGCTGGTGTTCGTACTAATTTTTGGGGAGGACATCCCTATACATTTGGACCAAGGCATTTTCTTACCAAAGACAAAAAACTTTACGACTTTTTGAATAAATATGTTCCATTAAGAGATTGTAGTAATCATAAATATTTATCTTATGTAGAAAAAGATAACAATTTTTATAGTATGCCATTAAGTTATGATGATATCGAGGAGATGCCAGATAAAAAAAAAATTTATGAAGAATTAGAAAAAAATAAAAAGAATATAGAAAAAAAAAAGTCAAATAATTTAGAAGAGTTTTGGGTAAATTCAATTGGCTCAATTTTGTATAACAAATCCGTAAAAAATTATAATAAAAAAATGTGGATGGTTGATGATAACAAAATTTTTACAACTTTTGGATGGAGCACTAAAGGTGATCCAATAAAAAAAGGTAAAAGAAAGGCGTTTGATTTAGAAGCTTATTCAGCTTATCCAATAAAACTTAATGGATACAATGATTATTTTGAATTAGCAACAAAGCATACCAAAGTACTTTTTAATACTATAGCTAAAATAAAGGATATTAAAAAAAAAATTGTATCTATTAATAACGAAGATCATCAATTTGATTATATAATTTCAACAATTAGTCCAGATGAAATATTTGATTATTGTTATGGTAAATTAAATTACATCGGAAGAGATTTTTTAAAGATTGTATTACCAATGGAAAATTGTTTTCCTGATGATGTTTATTATTTATACTACCCAAACTCAGAACCATTTACACGAATTGTAGAATATAAAAAGTTTTCTAAATTTAAGTCTAAAAATACTTTTATAGGAATCGAAATACCGTCTAAAAATGGAAAGTTTTATCCACTCCCATTAGAAAAAGAACAAATTTTAGCAAAAAAATATCATGACGATATGCCAGAAAATTTCTTTTCTGTCGGTAGAAATGGTACTTATAGATATAGTGTCGATATTGATGATTGTATTGAACAAGCAATTAAAGTTGCGGAAATTATTAAAAATAATAAATGGGAAAATCCAATTCCCCTAGAAAAACATAGAAGCAAAAATTTTTCAAGTATGGGAAAATAGTTTTGAGAAATAAAAAAAAAACTATATTAATTTTTGGAATTTCCAGTGCAGTCGGAGAATATTTCTATTCACTTTTTAAGAACAAATATAATATAATTGGAACTTATTTTAATAATACCGGCAATATAAGAATTAATAAAAAAAAATTCTTTAAGATTAATTTATTAAAAGAAATAAATTTGAATAAAAAGGTAAGTCATGTAATTCACTGTGCTCATATAAGACCAGAAAAATCAAGAAATAAAAAACAAATATTTGTAAACAATATCAAAATAACAAAAAATATTATGCAGTTTTGTATTAAAAAACAAATTAAGAAATATGTTTTTCTTTCATCAATTTCTGTTTATAAAAAAAACAAAGGAAATCTACTCACAGAAACATCAGAAAAAAACCCGAATGATATATATGGAAAATCAAAACTTATTAGTGAAAATATAGCTAGAAAGCTATGTAGTGAAAATAATATATCTTTTTTTATATTAAGATTATCATCTTTAGTCTCAAAGAAAACTGAGTTCAATATTTACTCAAATTTAATTAAAAAAATGAAGAAACATGAAAAAATTCAGATATTTAACCCTCAGAGTAAGTTCAATAATTTAATACACACAGAGTATGTATGTAAAATTATTTTTAGGTATATTGAAAAAATTAAAAAAAATTATTTATTAAACATATCAAGTATAAATCAAATTTCTTTAATAAAAATAATATATAAAATTAAACGAAAAATTAAATATAAAAAAAAACTTAATATTATTAAAAATAATAAGAAAAATAATATTATAATCAATTGTAAAAAAGCCTTAAAAGCTGGCTTTAAATTACCAACAGTCGAACAATCAATTAGCCTACTATAATTAAATGATTAGTTTTATAAAAAAAATATTTAATTATATTTTAGTAAGAAATATAAAAATTCAAAATTATTTATATTATTTTCAAGAAATATATTTTTCTAAAAAATTTTTAAAAAATTCTAAAAAAAAAAATTTAATTGCTTTTTATGACCTTAAAGCAAATGGTGTTTCAGTTGGTGATTTTATTTTTTTTTGTTTTTATTTGAAATATTTTCAAATTAAAGGAAAATTTATTGATCTAAGAATTATTTATAAAAGAAATGATATTCATAAAGATCAAAAAAAACTTTCATATGCTTTAGTTGAAAATTTTTATCTTAAAATGAAAAATCAATTTGCTCAAAAAATTTTAAATAAAAATAAACTAAAAGTAAGTACACTGAAGTGGTCTAAAAACAATTTTGCTAAAATAGATTATGAAAAAAATTTTATAATATTTAAAAGATTTGCCTTAAAGCGCAGAGAATTTAAAGGTTACATACATTATATCCAAAATCATTTTTATAAAAGAGAAGATAATAAATTTTTTAATAAATATAAAATAAAGCCTAATTTATTTCGAAAAGATGCATCTAAGTTTTGCAAAAGTTTTGCTAAAAAAAAATATATATCTTTGGCCGTAAGATATAGTAAATATTGGGGTTATCAAAGAAACCTTAAATCTGAAGAACTAATAGGATTTGTAGATACTATTTTTAAAAAAAAAGGAAAAATAAATATTTTAATAATTTCCGATAAACTTGGCTGCATGATGGCAAAAAAAATTTATAGAGAAAATAAAATTTTTTTTAAAAAAAAATGTAATTTATATTTTTGTAAAGATTTTTCAAAAAATATAATAGATGACTCTTTTTTAATAATGAATAGTAAATGTGCATTTTCAGTTCCATCTAGTGGAGGCATTGTATGCTGGCTGTGGTATTCAAACGTTCCATTTTTATTGGCTTTTTTTACATCTAATATTTTATGGTTTAAATACAATGTCTCAAAAATTTATCAGTCTACAAGTGATTCATCTTACATGTTTCCTTTTTGGAACAGAAAAAAAAAGCAGATGTGGGTAAATTCACCAAATTTTTCAGATTTTATTAAAAAACTAGAGAATTTTACATTTAAATTTTGAAATTATTATTTAAACAAATTTTAATTTTTTTTTAGCTAAAAAATTTTTCATTGGAAGTATTGTATCATTTCGTTTTTTTCCTTTATTATAATAATCAACTATTTTCTCTAATTCTCTATTTTGATAGTTTAAGATTTTTACTTTTTTTCCTATAATTTTATTTAAAGTAACAGCACATGAAGAGTAATTATGAATAATTTTTTTTGGCAGATAAGAAAATTTTAATAAACTTAGTTCAATTGGCAAATCGCTTATTTTTATATGGAAATTTCTATTTAAAATTTCTGTTCTTTTAATTAAATCTATTTCATTTCTATGAGGTATAATTGTAATTGGACCTTTTAATTTTTTTTTAATATTATTAATCCACTCGAAGTATAATTCTTCTGACAAAACTTTCTTTTCTGACAAACCAGGTAATAAAAAAATAGCGCCTTTAATTTTTTTTTTAACATTGTACAGACTTTTTAAATACTCAAAGTTATTTTCAATTATTTTACCAACATTATATTTTGAGGGATATGTCGTAAAAAAAGTTGAATTATTAACTTTTTTGCTAAAAAATTTATTGAAATATAAACTTCCAAATCCATCATCAACAAATATTTTTTTTTTGCGATAGAGATAATTTTTCTATGTAAATAGTATCTATAATCTCCTACTAGAATTGTTCTAAACTTTGAAAAAAAAAATTTCCTTAAATTTAAAATCAAATGAAAAAAATAGATATTTAATATTTCATCAAGATAAATTACTCTTAATTTAAATTTTTTTTTTTTATAAAAATTCTCAACTTTTTTAATACTTTGAATATTATAAGGTTTTGAATATCCTACAAATAAAATATTAAAATTATTTTTAAATTTTTTAAAATATTCTATAAAACAGATAAATTGTAATGGTGAATTAATAAAGGCTAGATCTTTTTTTGTTAAAAAATAGTACACAGCAAATACAGTTTTCATTTTTTTTAAGACTTAATATGTTGCCTTAATTTTTTAGCTATAACTTTTTCCTCTTCTGTAATATAACCAAATTTATCCTCGCCAATAGCTGTATTCATTTTTTTTATTAATGCTATCATTTCAGACATACCTTTAAATTCTAATGAAGCTGCTTGATCTGATCCATACATTGTTCTGTCAAGAGTAATATGTCTTTCGATTGAGGTCGCACCCAATAATGAGGCAGCAATCGAAATTGCAATTCCATTTTCATGTCCACTGTAACCAACTTTACATTTAAATTTATCTCTCAGAACTTCAATCGTTTTTAAATTTGCATCCTCTACTTTCATTGGATATGTAGAAACACAATGCATTAATTCAAATTCACATTTGTTTTTTTTAAAAATTTCAACCGCACTTTTAATGTCTTCTTTTGTAGACATGCCAGTAGATATAAAAGTATATTTTTTTTTTTTTGACGCTTCCTCCAAAAATTTTTTATCAACAATCATAGCTGACGCAATTTTATTATATTCAAGATTAAATTTATCTAAAAAATTTAGACTTTCGATATCCCATGCGGAAGCAAACCATATAATATTCTTTTTTTTACAATAATTATCAATTTCAGAATATTCATCAAAATTAAATTCTAGTCCCTCTTTTTGTTCCCTAGTAGTTGTTCCCCATGGGCTTTCTCTTGGTATTTCTAATTGTGACTTGGAATATACTTTGTCTATGGTTCTCTTTTGAAATTTTACAGCGTTAAATCCTGATATTACAGCATTATCAATTAACTTCTTAGCGATCTCCACACTCCCGTTATGGTTAATTCCAATCTCAGCAATGAAAAAAATTTTACTCATTTAATTATAATACTGTCCTACCCCCATCTACACTGACAACAGATCCATTCATATATGAGGATGCATCAGAAATTAAATATAAAATTGTTTCTTTATATTCACCATCATATGCAAGTCTTTCCAGAGGTATTAATTTTTTAATTTTATTTAAAAATTTTTTTGACTGATTATTAATAATTCCACCAGGTGCAAAAGCGTTGCATCTAACACCTCTGTTAGCCCAATAGGTAGCTGTATATTTTGTGAGACCAATAATCCCATGCTTAACAACTGAGTAAGAAACAGGTTTAACATTTGAGATTTTGCCATTGTTATATAGTCTGTTATCTGGAGAAATTAGCGCTAAATCAGATGCTATGTTTAAGATAACACCTTTTTTGTTTCTAGCCATTATTGAACCAAAAATCTTTGTACATATTAAGGATCCTTTTAAACCAACAGACAGATCGATATCCCATATTTTTGTATCAAAATTTTCTAATAAAAATTTTTTATTTTTTTTTGAACTCATTGGATAATTAATTGCTGCATTATTTATTAAAATATCTACTCTTTTAAGTTCTCTCAAAATTTTTTTCGAACATGAATAAACATTGCTCTCTTTAGTTATATCTAAAATAAAAAAATATATTTTTTTATTTGGATATTCTTTTTTAAAAAAATTGATTTGTCTAGTTAATTTTAATTTATCAACGTCTATAAGAACTGGGATACCTCCATTCTCTAGTACTACACTTATATGTTGTTTTGCCATTAGACCGGCAGCACCAGTAATTATGACAACTTTATTTTTTAAAGAAAATTTATTCATTTAAAATTCTTTTTAAGAAAATTTATATTAAATTTTGCCATTTCAATTGGATTTGTTCCTCTTGTGGTTTCAAATGTAAAATTTTTTTTATATTTACCTTTCTTTAAAATATAAAATATTTTTTTAAAATTTACTAGACCTGTATTTAATTTAACATTTTTACCTTCTTTGTTTTTATCTTTTAAATGTATATGTCGAGTAAACTTCAAAAAAATTTTTAAATCTGAATAAATATCTCTTTTAAGATTAATTCTGTTCCCAGTATCAAATAAAAAAAAAAAATTTTTATTTTTTAGAATTTTTACCATTTTTTTAAATGTGAAAGGAGATATATTTGCCTCAATTAAAAAATTTAAATTTTTATATTTGATTAAAAATTTTTTTAATACTTTACAATAATTTCTGTAATTTACATCTGTTAGATTGCTTTTACCATAAAAAGGTAAAATTAAATTTTTAATTCCAAGTATCTTTATTTTTTCAATTAAATTTTCCAAATACTTAATAGTCTTATTATCTGTTATTTTGTTTGAAATTATGTAATCATCACAAAAATTTAAAATTTGTAGATTATTTTTTTTTGCAAGGAATTTGTATTCAGAAATTTTTTTTTCATTCCAAATTGGGTTTTCTTTATTTATTTTTCTTTCTGAAAAAAATTCAATAAAATTAAAATTTAATTTTTTTGCAATCATAAATTCTTTTTTCCATTTTTTTGGAAAATATTGTAATCTATTTTTTGGACTTTTGGTTAATCTTCCCTGAACTATACCAATTCTATTAATCATACTTTTTTTCAAAATATTTAATTGTCTTATAAAATAATAAAGATTTTTTTTTTGCAACATCAAGATCTCTATAATTAGTTTTAAATTGCATAATTTGTTTTTGAATTTTTTCTGCATTATTCAATTTTGGAGTCTTCCACTTTTTTAATTTAAAAAATTTTTTTATTGGCGGCTCTAAATGTGGTGTTACACATGCACCATAAAATCCATCACCATTAAAATCTTTATATTTTTTGTAAAATTTTTTCCAGGTTACTTTTTTTTTTAATTTTTCTTCAACAAATTTTACTGCAAAAGTATAATGACTATGTTTGACATTTTTAGGTATTTTTTGTTCGATTAACCAGCTACAATTTTTAATTTGTTTTCTAAAAATATTTGCAACACTTCTTCTTTTTGAAACTATCTTTTTAGCATTTTTAAGCTGAGCCAAACATACTGCAGCAACTATTTGTGGCATCCGATAATTTAATCCAATAGTATCAAATCTTTCGTAGTTTGGATCTTGCACTTTTTCTATAGATAGGGATGTTCTTCCACCACTAGCAGACATATTTTTATAGCCGATACCTGCAAATTTTCTTATTCTTTCTGCAAATTCTTTGTTATTTGTTGCCACTATCCCACCTTCTGTTGCTCCGCTAAGATGCTTTTTATTTTCAAAGCTCCAAACTCCAATATCTCCTTTTGTGCCTGCCAAACTATTTTTATACATACCCAATACATCTTGAGCATTGTCCTCAATGATTTTGAGATTATATTTTTTAGCTAAACTTATAATAGGATCTATATCTACTGGAAGGCCTTGTAAAGATACGAGCATTATTGCTTTAGTTTTTTTTGTAATTTTTTTTTTAATATTTTCTGCTGTCACCAAAAAAGTATCAGGATCGACGTCACAAAACACTGGTTTTAAACCTAAATGTATCGCAGCATACGCATCCATTACAACGGTTAAACCTGGTATTATTACCTCGTCACCTTTTTTCAAATTTAGGGAAAATAAAGCCGAATGTAAACCAGATGTACCGGAGTTACATGCTATCGCATATTTGACTTTATATACTTTGCAAAATTTTTCTTCGAGTTTTTTTACGTAATCTATATTTTTATTTTTTGAATTTTCTAATACGTTAAGAACGTAGTAGACTTCATTTGTATTAAATTTACCATCACTTTTTTTTATTCTCTTAAGAGTTCTTTTAATAATCATTTTATTTTTTCTCTTCTTAAAAATTATTTATTTTTTGTATAAGATAAAAGATAAGCATCACTGTATTTTTTATTTCTTTGATAAAAACAATAGTTTTTCATAATACCTTCTATTCTAAAACCCAATGACATTGTTAGTTTTACTGTAGGAACGTTATTTACATCAGCAATTTGCTGAATCCTTGCAATTTTGTTTCTATTAGCAATGTTAATCATATTAGAGACTACTGTTTTCATTATGCCTTTTCCTTGGTAATTTGGGCTAAGGCCCCAGCTACCTTCTATGGTGTGTCTTTTGTTATTATAATCATGAAAAACAAAAGTTCCAACGGCTTTATTATTTTTTTTATAAATTATGGACCACCAGAAGTTTTTTTTAAAATCATTTTGTCTTATCTTACTTTTGAAATACAATTCAGTCTCTTTCTTAGATTTGAATGGGGGATATTCTATAAACTCATAAAAACTTTTTATTTGAGAATACTCATTTAAATCTTTAATATGTTTAGAATTTAATTTCTCTAATTTTATTTTTCCAAAATTATAATTTTTTTTAAAGTTTACTTTAAAAATCATTTTTTTTGATCTGTTGAAAATTGATATGGTGTTGGTGCATCTGAATTTTGGTTTTTACATTCTTTACCAAAGTCCCTTATTTGTTGAATAATATTTACTCCAACATTCTTTCCCCATTTGTCTATAAGTTTTTTTGTTATTTTTCCAAATTTTCCACTGCCAACTGGTGTTTCATTAAATTTGAAAACTGGTAAAATACAAAAAGGAGTTCCAGTCATAAACGCTTCATCTGCAGTATAAATATGATATGGTTCAATATTTTTTTCTATACATTTAATTCCTAGTTGTTCGCAAACTTCAAAGACATAATTTCTTGATATTCCAACTAAACAATCTCTTCCTTCTGGAGTAATTACAACTCCGTCTTTGACAATAAAAAAATTATCTCCGCTACCCTCAGCTATAAATCCATCAGTTCCCATCAAAAGTGCCCAATTGTTTTTTCCTCTAAACATTGATGCTTCAATATTTGCCATTTGATAAAAAACTCTGCTTCTATTTTTAATTTTTGGATCTGCTAAATGTGCTGGGATAGCTCTTTGATTAACTAATACCGCATTTACACCCTCATCATATAAAGGAGCCATATAAGCAACTGTCCATTTTAGTGGAAAATCTGCTACAACAACCGTTGTCTCTATTTTGTTATCAAAGATTGGAGCATATATCCCCAAGGGACCTCTACTCACATTAATCATTAATCTATGTTCATCAGTATCATTAAAAAAAGGCTCATTTTTTTTTATAGTTTCATAGCAGATTTCTTCTAGCTCCTTCATAGAAATTTTCATAGGGATTCTATAAATCTTTATTCCATAATAAAGTCTTTCTAAGTGTTCCTTAAGTTTGAACTGTTTTTTGTTAAACGATCTTGTCATTTCGAAAACCATATCCCCAAACATTAAAGCAGAATCAAAAATTGAAATTTTGGCTTCACTTTCTTTTACAAACTTTCCGTTTAAATATACTAATCTTCCACTTTCCATTTATTAAATTTCCCTTCCTAAAATTTTTTCTTTAAAAATTGAACCTACAAAATTCCAATCATCTTTTTCATCAATTTCAAATGACTGCCAAACTTTATTTATTGTTAAACCAATCTTTCCTGCTAGTCTATTTCTATATTTCATAAATATCTTTGGCTTAAATATATATGCAAGACTATTTTCTACATAACAATTTTTTCTATTAAATCTTTGTCCTCTATTTTTAAAATCATAATTCATACTTTTTAGTTTATTTTTTTTTATTTTTTCCCAAATTAAAAAATCTTTAAGTTCTCCAGCAGTAAATCCAGAATCCCATTTATGATTGAAAAATTCTACAATTAAATTATCAATATCTTTCCTTTTTCTTAATGGAGAGGTTGGTTCTAAAAGAACAATCCCATCATTACTCGCACTTTTACAATTTTTTAAAAAATGCATAATTGCACTTTCTGAAGTTGCTTTATCCCCAGAATATATTTTTGGTCTTTTAATTAAATTAATATTATGTTTTTTTCCAATTTTAAGTATTTCCTCAGAGTCAGAGCTTAAATAGATATTGTTTAAATTCTTTGAAGATTTTGCCTGCAAGATTGTCCACTCAACTAAAGGTTTACCACAAAAAATTTTGACATTTTTTTTCGGAATTCCTTTTGAGCCACCTCTTGCAAGTATAATCGCGTCAACATTCATAAATTATAATCCTTTTGAAGTCCATCCTCCATCTACTATCAGATCAGTACCAGTTATATATGATGAATTTTTACTTATTAAGAAAAGCACAGCATTACTTATTTCACTCGGATCAGCCCATCTTTTAAGCATAGTTTTTTGTGATCTTTTATTTCTTAAGTTTAAGTTGTTCCAACTTTTTTTGTTCATTCCTCCTCTTGTATAACCTGGAACAATATTATTTGCTCTAATGCCATATTTTGCAAGATCATAAGATAAAGATTTTGTTAAGTGTTTTAATCCAGCCTTACTTGACTGATAAGCTGGGTTATCAGGAAAAGCAAGTTCTGCACCTATACTTGTAATATTTATTATTGATCCAGCAGTTTTTATATTTATTAAATTTTTGGAGAATAATTGAGATAAATAAAATGGTGCAAATAAATTTATCTTAAAAGTTTTTTCCCAATCTTTTTTAGAATATTTTACAAGTGGATTACTTATAGTGATAGCTGCATTGTTAATTAACACAGAGGGATTTTTAAATTTTTTTATAATTTTTTGGAAATTTTTTTTTATTGAAACTGAATTTTCTAAATTAGTTTTTACAAATATAATATTGTATTTTTCATATTTTTTTTTGTCAAAATTCAGAACTATATACCCATTTTTTACTAGGTCATTGCATATAGCTCTTCCAATACCAGAAGAGCCTCCTGTTATAATAGCAATTTTTTTTTCTTTCATTTTATTTAAATTATTTAGAATTTATATCATATTAGCTTTACAGTTCAACAATTGAACAGTATAAGTTCAAAATATGAACAAAAATGAAAATAATAATAATGATGAATTTGAGTTATTAAGAAAAATAGGTGTTAGTCCTAATTCAAGTCAAAGAGACTTAGCTGACCAGCTAGGCTTCAGTCTTGGAAAATTAAACTATTGTTTGAAGGCATTAAAAAAAAAAGGTTTAGTAAAAATTAAAAATTTTAAAAATAATCCAAATAAATCATACTATGTTTATTTGTTAACTCCTAAAGGGATATCTCATAAATCAAAAATGGCCTATTTCTTTATGAAACAAAAAGCGAGAGAGTATGAACAGCTCAAAAAAGAAGTATACAAAAAATCATAATAATTTATGAAACTCAATCCTAAAAAAGATTACTATATTTTAGGTCTTCAAAGTTATGCCAGTCACGACTCTGGTGCTTCGATACTTAAATTTACCAAAAATAAAGAACCAGAAATTGTTGCAATTAGCGAGGAAAGATTATCAAGAAAAAAATATTCTTACTCCTTTCCTACTTTGTCTATAAAATATTGTATGGATTATTTTGGTTTAAAAAATTTATCCAAAGTAGATTTAGTTATATCAGACTGGATAAGAAAAAAACAATGGCTTCGGTCAGGCCCAGGATATAACTATTCAGAATTTGATTATTTAAAAGAAAAATTTAAGTATAGAAAAAAAATTTTTCAGATTAGACATCATTTAGCTCATGCTGCTAGCACTTATTACACAAGTGGTTTTAAAAACTCAGCGATACTTATAATTGATGGAAATGGATCTGATTTAGAAACAACAACCTATTATAAAGGAAATAATTTAAATATTAAAAAATTAAGCTCTTATCATTTTAGAGGAATAGGAGACATCTATGAAATAATCTCCTCTAACATTCTAAGATTTGGACCTGGGGGCGAGGGCAAAACAATGGGTTTGGCTCCTTATGGAAAAAAAAATGCTAAAATCAAAATAGATCATGTTCTTAACGGAATTGAAACTAATTTTTCTCAGTTTGTAAATAGAATGCCAAGAACTGATTTATTAAGTTTAAAAAATCCAAAGTTAAAAAAAATAGTTTTTAAAAAAAAAATTAATATTCCAAAAAAAATGGGCAAGAATTATAAAGATTGGGCATATGCAGTTCAGGATCTTTGTGAAAAAATTATGGTGCATCTAGGAAAAGACATAAAAAAAATTACAAAATCTAAAAATTTATGTTTAGCAGGTGGGGTGGCACTTAATTCAGTTGGAAATGAAAAAGTTATGAAGTTAAATAAATTTAAAAATATGCATATTTTTCCTGCTTGTAATGATTCTGGACTGAGTTATGGATTAGTGACTTGGGCATATTATAATATTTTTAAGCAAAAAAAAAAA
>CETK01048583.1_pt1 | contig 19956 bp, 19 predicted proteins | sample 361431 | NCBI WGS metagenome assembly CETK01 (sample SAMEA2622452, study PRJEB7988) | marine metagenome | biome: marine biome (ENVO:00000447); feature: surface water layer (ENVO:00002042); material: "saline water (ENVO:00002010), including plankton (ENVO:xxxxxxxx)" | depth 5 m | reverse complement strand
GCTTCTGAAGAAACCCCTGCTGCTGAAGAAACGCCTGCTGCTGAAGAGGCTCCTGCTTCTGAAGAGGTGTCTGGTAAAGACAATGAAACAGCTGAAGGTGAGAATAACTCTAAAAATACTGACTAGACTAAAATACTGTTCCGATGAAAAAGGAGGAGTGCTTTTACATTGGCAAAGTTATAGGGAAACATAGTTTCAAGGGAGAGTTATTGGTCAAAACAGATAGTGATAATCCGGAGCAGTATACTGAATTAAAATCAATTTTTATTGAACTTGGCAACGCATTGGTGCCTTTTATTATAAATAGTGTACAACTGCATAAATCACAGTTAATCAGGATTCGATTCGAAAACGTAACAAACGAAATAGAAGCAGATAAATTGATAAAAAAAGATGTTTACCTACCATTAAGTTATCTTCCAAAATTGAAAGGGAAAAAATTTTATTATCATGAAGTAATCGGTTTTTCAATTATGCATAATAAAGAAAATTTGGGAGCAATTGTAAGAATTCATGATCAAGGTCTACAGGCTCTATTTGAAATAAAAAAATATGACGGAACTACATCCTTAATTCCAATTCATGACGATTTTATTATAAATGTTGATCGTCGGAAAAAAAATATATCTGTTGAAATACCGGATGGTTTACTAGAATTGTGAATATTTCCTAAAAGAATAAAACAAATCCAAAGGTAGGTAAGGGTGAACTATTTCCTTCTTGATTAGATACAGGAACTAAATTTCTAGGTATTATAATTGTGCCATCCAGATTTCTGTTTAATCCATATTCTGGTGGTGTAGGATTTGGTTGAGCTAAAAAATTTTGTACCTCGAAATATAAGTTGAAGGAAAGATTCTTAAAATTCCATTTTTTATCTATTCGAATATCTGCAAGATTGAAAGCATCTAGTCTAAATTTCCCGAGTGTATCATAATCTAGAATAATTTCTGGATATGAAATAGTACTAGCAGTAATGTCAACCGGAACATAAGGATTTTTCCCAGCATACCTCCAGCGAGCACTTATCTCCCAATTTCTTTTTAGTTTATAACCTCCTGAAAATGAAATAAGATGACGACTATCCCATACTGATGGTCTTAGAATCCCATCAAGACCGGAAAATTTACTAGAAAAATATGTATAGGCCAAAATACCATAAAAGTTTTTGGCTAACTTTTGTTGAAATAAAAATTCCAAACCAGATGTTTTACCTTCTCCTAGAGATAGAATAGCTTCATTACCTAAAACCTCAAATCCTCCTCCTTTATTAGCAAGTGACACCCTATCAATCAAAGAAACAGGAAATTGCGAATAATTTTTCAAAAATCCCTCCACAGTTAATCTTGAAACCGATGTTAGATTATATTCTAAACCAGCCACATAGTGTTCACTTTTAGTGTATTGTGAAGATTTATTTACAAAAACTGATAAATTATTCTGAAAACCTAACATTGTATAGGTTGGAATTTTAAAATACCTACCAATGGAAGCATTAAATTTCCATTTTTGGTCCTCAGAAAGAGAATATGAAAATGAAAACCTTGGGGAAAAATTGTCAATTAAATTTGAGCCTGTTGAAAAGGTGTCAGCATCAGTTCTTATACCTAAAGAAATATTAAGTCTTTGATTAAAAAAATTATTACTTGCTTTTAGAAATAAACCATATTTAAAAAAATTTAAATCTGTTTCATAAAATATATTTTCTCTTAAAAAACTTGTTCCATTTTTATAACTTGAATTTTGAACATTAAATCCTACGGACCATTTCAAATCATTTATAAATTGTGTTAGATTGAAACGTAATTTGGTTTCCCACTCATATGAATCATTTTGAAAAACAATTCCGTCTTTATTTACATTGTCAAGATATCTTGAAAAAACATTTGCTAGCCTGTTTGAACTGAGAGCTGTAGATGTGAATCCATTACCCTTTTTGAAGTTTTTCCTCCATGACAATCCAACTGTAGTACTTCTCTGTTCGATAATTGGTACTTGCTCAAGTGTTGCTTGTTGCTCTGCATCAAACTCACCTGGCTGCTTAACAGAAAAATTGTCAATTGAGCCCAAACCTATAAAAGTTAATGTGTTGTATCGATCTAATTCGTGTTTTACTTTCCATTGATAATCCCAATAATCAGGTCGAATTGGCAGTCCAATAAGTTCAAAAAGAAATTGCAAATAACTTCTTCTTGCCGAAAATAAAAAGGTAGTTTTTGATGGTTCAGATTTATTTTTTCTAAAAAGAGGACCTTCTAAGGTTAGACCTGCTTCACTAGCCCCAAATCTAAAATTACCACCAAACCTGTTTGGGTCTCCTTCTCTTTGCTGGAATGACAAAACACCTGAAAGTGGATTATCAAATTCCGCACCGAATGCAGAGCTTGAAAGAGTTACTTCCCTAATAAATGAAACATTAATCATACCAACAGGTCCACCTGCACTACCTTGGGTACTAAAATGATTAATATTTGGAATTTCAATCCCATCTAAATAATAAACCGTTTCATTAGGAGCTCCACCTCTAATAATAATATCATTTCTAAAGCCTCCTATTGAAGGAGAAATACCCGGCATGCTTTGAACTACTTTAGTAATGTCATTATTACCTCCAGGATAAGTTTCAATTTCAACAACTGAAAAGGTTTGGGTTGATAAGGGAGTTTCACTGTTTGTTTTGAAAGGATTACTTGAAACTATTACTTCATCAAGATCTTCGGATAATTCATTTAACTCAAATATTAAGGGAATATTTCCAGTTGATTTTACAATTACATTAAATTGTTTAGTGGTTTGATATCCTAAAAAACTTGCCTCTATATTATATGACTGAAAGGGTATATTATTTAAAATAAAGTATCCATCTGAATCTGTAATAGTTCCAATATTTGTACCATCTAAAATTATTGTGGCTCCTTGTAATGGTTGCTGAGTTTTTTCATCAACAATACGACCATTTAGTGTACCTGAGTTTTGAGCAAAAACTATCTTAATGCCAACAAATAGTAATAATGTTAGTAGATTTTTCATACTATAAAAATACGATTAAAACAATTTTAAAATTTATTTTGTTTATGTTTTTTTAATTATATTTAAACAAACATTGTTATGAAAAATAGAAGATACTTTTTAAAGAATGCATGCAAACCAATAGTTATAGCAGCATTAGGAATTCCCGTAATCGAAGCATGTTCTTCAGAAGATGATTCATCTGTATCTACTCAAACAACATCTTCTTCAAATAATTTTTCACCTCAAGGAGTTACAAGCACTGAACTGATAATTGATTTAGACGATAATACATTTTCTAGTTTGCAGGAAATTGGAGGTTGGTTGAACTTTACTTCAGAAAATATTTTATTAGTAAGAATTAGTGATAGCGAGATTAGAGTATTTAATAATGCTTGTCCTCACCAGGGCTCAAGAAATCAATGGTCTTTTGATGGAACTAATTTCACTTGTGCTCGTCATGGGAACTCGTTTGGTGCAACTTGTAGTGGATCTATGCGATGTTTTGATTCAAGTTTAGATGGAAATATCCTTACTGTAGATTTGGGATAATAAGTCAATTTTTTTTTGATGCCTTTCTCTCAAATTTTCTCTGCTCTTTTTGTCTGTTCTTTTGTTCAATGGCATTAATTGCATCTTGTTTTTCCTTTTCTCTTTTATCGTACTGTTGACGAAGTTCATTTAAATCCTCATTGCCTATTTTTTGCTGGTCACTAGCTTGAAGAGATCCATCATCAATACTAAAACTTGCATTTTGGGTTTGTTTACGCATAATTTCTTGTGCTGACTTTAAATTATAATAAACTCCAGGATCAATCATTTTATTAGCAATATAATGCTGCTTTTTTTGTTTATCCCAACGAACAAATACAAATCCACCTGTAACAGAATCTAATTTTACTCGAAAGACATGTGAATAATTTGGAAGGCTTTGATAAACCTCAATTTTTTCGGGTACATAACCTGCCACATACAGAAGCTCTTGTACAAATGCAGTTTGAGTAACTAATGATGGATCATTATAATTACCTTCTATTAAAGTTTCATCTTGTGCATAAACAAATAATGTACTTGTTATAGAGTACAATATTAATTGTAGGACTTTATTGTTAATCATTCACACTAAAAATTTTACAACACTTAAAGTTATTATAAATATTTAAAGACCAAATTACGTAAGTAATTAATAATTAAAATTAAGTTGGATTTGGAGATTCCTTCCTAACTCGGACGAATAGTAACGCATTCTGTTTAGATAGTCACGATAATCAGTATTTAAAATATTTTGGGCTATCAATCTTAAATTAGCTGTAAAGTTTTTTTGATTCCTTATTTGTAACGATAAAATAGCATCAAGTCGATGAAATCCAGAAGGAGACTCGCTAATATCAACCGTTTTTGATACAATTGTTCCGTCCTGTATATAGTCAAAGATAAAATTAGAGTCTGGAAATCTATTTTGTTTTGCACTTATGTGATTGGAGATCTCAAAAGTCCATTTACTATTTTTAGGTGAAACTTTTAATTTTTGAAAAGAATTTAGAGGAGGAATTAATATTAAAGGCTCAGAATTTAAAATGTCCTGAGCGTATACATATGAGGCTCCTATATCAAATCTAAGAATTTCTATTATTGATTGAGAATAATTAAAATCAATACCTGTCAAAAATGCATCTGTGCTCTTGTAAGTCCATACTGGAAAAGCGCCTCTGATAGTTTGTTTTAATCCAGTTGGTTCTATGAAAATGTAATTAAAAGTTTTTGAAATAAATGGCTCGAATGACCAATTATAATTTTTTTTAGTCTTGGATAAACTTAAAAGAAATTTGTGACTTGTCTCGGGATTAATACCTAAGTACCCATATTCAATTGCCGCCATGGCATGATGTAATCCATCACTAAATAATTCAGAAGGATTTGGCGCTCTTTGGGATAAGATGTAAGAAATATTAAATTCAGAATTATCCGATATTTTTGTTGAAATACCGGTTTGTGCAGAAACGTTTAAATAATTGAATTTTGGGTTTACTAAAATTTGATTTGCAAATTCAGTTCCTGTTTCAAATTCATTAAATAAAACATCGTAACCCCTTTCTTCCCATACTGACTTATAGTAATATTTTTTAGCGTCATAAAACACATGATCAAGTCTTAATCCCCACTCCCATAAAAAGGAGTTTGATTCTTGGTAGCTTCCTTGAATATAGATTCCATTCTCAAGTTTAATATAATCAGGAATTAGTCTTTTTACACCAGTATCTGGAGTAGAAAAATTATCTTGAATTAATGCATTATATCCAAATTCAAATCCCCAATTTTCCATTTTTATATTCGAAAAACCTAGAATTAAATTTTGGGTTTTAAGAAGTAAATCAACTACCGGTATATTTGTTCTACCACCTCTTCTTATATCAAACTCTTTTCGTTTGTTATTTTGATAGCTATATCCAAAATCAAGTTTCACATCATTTTTAAATGATCTAAAATATTTAAAGGACAATCTTTGATGACTGGCTCTTTGATTTGGGGCCCCTATATTATAAGTAAAGTCGTCAATTATTGACGGTTCGCTTGAATTAAGTGCAAAAAATAAATCTTGAACATTACCAATATGTGATGCCTTTAGAATTCCTGGCTCTAAATTATAATTTGAATATTTTAAATTCCATCCTTTTGAAACCAAATCTTTTCCAAGTTTTATTGAAAAATCTACTTCTTTAAATCCTGTGTTTGAAAGGACATAATTCGGAGTATTAAAATCTCCATATCTTTTACCTGTAAAATTTCCATTTATATAAAATCCGTTTGAATAATTTTTTTCAAGTCTAGATCCAAGTTTTCCTCCCCAACCGTTAGATTCTAAATTTATAAATGAAGTACCAAAAAGGGTATCTCTTAAAACTTTTCTTTTGGAACTTAAGATAATTGACCCTGCAGATGTATCTCCACCGTATTTTAGAGCAGCAGCACCTTTTATAAGTTGAATTGTCTCAAAAGAATCGAAATCAATATTTGGTGCGTGGTCAGGACCCCACTGTTGATCGTACTGCCTAAATCCGTCGGTTACAATACCTACTCTACTTCCATACATACCGTGAATAACTGGCTTACCAATAGAATTTCCAGTTTTTAAAATTGATGCCCCAGGGATATAATTTAATGCGTCAACCAAAGTATTACTGCCATATGAATTAATTTCACTTATGTCAACCAAGACTTCCCGAACTGATTTTCTAGTTCGAAAAAGCCTAGAGTCAGATAATATAATTTCTTCTAATTCATTTATATGATGTTCTAATTTCAAATCATATGTTTTGTTTTCTTTAAGATTAATATTTTTGTTCTTTGTTTTACAGTTTGGATGGCTAATATTTAAAACATATTTCCCAGGACATATTCCCTCTATTTTGTACTCTCCATTTAAATTTGTTTGAGAAAAAAAATTGGTGCCCTCAATTTTTACAAGGGCATCCATTAAAAAAGAGTCATCGTGAAAGTCAATGACTTTTCCTTTTATAAATAAATTACATTCTTGGGTATAAGCAAGGTTCCAAATGAATAAACAATTTAGAATGTAATAGAGATGGATTGATTTGTGTTTCAATTACTCAACTATAGATACTGGAATATCGATTGAAACATCATTATATCCTCCAAAGCCTTCTCTTGTTGTGGCATTAAAATTTGTAGGTTGATGTATTAAATATACTCTGACCAAACCAGTTCCGGCGGAACTCGCATTCCAGACACTATTAAGAAGCACACCCCTACTTCCAACTTTCGTATCGTTTGATGCAGAAGTTACATTCACAGAAACATCTGCGAATTCAAAAAACACCTGGTGCTCATCAGCTTCATCAATAATCTCTAATGTAATTTCTTCCACCTCAGTCGGATCACTGCTATTTATGAATCTTAATCCAACTGTATAATCAGTATTTACTTTTAAATTGATTGTTTGGGAGTTCATTTCACTCAAATCCCAGTCTACTGTTTGTGTTGTTCCGTCGGCAGATTCAATTGTCATTAAAACATTTGAAATGTACTCTTGCTCATTTACACCGTCTGGATCGTCTTTACTACAGGATATGGTAAAAATAAAAGCTAAAAAAAGAATCTTTGCTTTACTAAATTTTGTATAAAATTTCATATTAAATTTTTTAAATGGTTTAAATTAATGCAACTCAGTTGCAAAAATAAGTACTTTTTTTTTTTTTGAGGAGAAAAAATAAATAAATTTGTTATGTGGGTATACATAGAAAAACTTCATCACTTAACATCTTGTTAAAGGAATTCAATAATGACATAAGCGCTATCACAGTTGTAGATCTTGTAAGTCGTTTAGGAGATAAAATGAACAAAACAACTATTTATCGTATCCTCAACAAGTTAGAAGATGACTCTATATTACATTCATTTTTTGGGAAAAATGGACTAAAGTGGTATGCAAAATGTGATGGGTGTTGTAGTAGCAATTCTGAATCAATCTTAAATAAATTTCGCCCACATTTTCAATGTCTTAGTTGTGGTAAAATAGATCGCCTAAACGTAGAGATGAAATTACCAGAAGTTACTGATAAAAAAGTTAGTGTATCGCAATTATTGATTCAAGGAAGATGTGAATTATGTAATTAAAATTTTCACAATTAACATCACTTAAATTTTAGATAAAAAAATTGGCCTTACACAAATGTGCAAGGCCAGAATTACTAATTATCGTTAAATAATTGTTTTTACTTAAGCAATGTTAGCTAAAGAATCTTCTACTAATGCAGAATGATCGTGTCCATCGTGATCATCATGATCGTCGTCTTCACATGAAATAACAGCGAAGGATGCAAAAGCGAATAATAATAATAAGTATTTTTTCATTTTAAAAAGTTTTAATTGTTAGTTAATATTTGATAATTACCGAAACATAAAATTCGGTGGACCTCTATCTTTAAGATTATTCATACTTAATCTATTGTAAATAGAAGTATTATTAAATAAGTATTTAAATAATGTTTGAGCATTATTTAAAATTATTTCACTTTTAAAATGATATTCAACCAAAGGCTGGTAATAAACATCTAGAAAATCATTATGCTTATTATAATCATGAATATGAGTCTGATCATGAAAACATTCAATATTATCTGAGTGGTAGCTAAAGGAGTGCTCTAGTTTTAAACCCATAGGGATCAAAAACATGGCTACTAAAAAGATTGAAATTAAAGAGAAAAGATAACTGATATTTGGATTCTTTGTTTTCAGACTACAATCTTCTTATTTTGATATTTTTATATGATACGGTTCCTGGCGCATGATCTTGAAAAGAAATATGTCCTTTCTTATATTTTCCAAAACCTATCATCTCGGTAAATTTACTATTTTTTACCATTGCATCCCATTTGTCTCCAGACAAAGGAAAATTATTTATTTCCGTTCCATTAAGTATAACTTTACCTTGATTTGTTTCATAGTTTATTGTGATATGATATTGATTCCACTTACCTGGTTTTTTTGAAGCGATACTAATGGGAGGACTCAGGGCATACAAAGCACCCACCGTATATTTTTGATTATTAGGATCTTCACCATGAATGTCGGCATCTATCACTTGGATTTCTGGACCAGTCTCATGCGGATGTTCATATTTTTCATCCTCACTCACTCCCCATATAAAACCACTATTTGAATTTTTAGAAATTTTCCACTCAAACTTTATTTCAAAACTTGTGTATGTTTCATCTGTGGTTAGGCTTCTATTTCCTTCACCCTTAGCATATTTGTGGTTAAATGTATAAACTCCGTTTTCAACGATCCATCCGCTCTTTTTACCACTTTCATTCTGGTAAATATGCCAACCTTTAAAGCTATCATCTTTTGAAAGAATCTCCCAACTTGACTCGGGCTTCTTTAAAGTCTCTTTATTTCTTTCTTGAGGGATTTGTTTACAACTTACAAATACAATAGATAAAAGAACGATTAGTCTAAATATCATTTTAAATATGTTTATATAAAAATAATGAATTCTTTAAAAATTTAAAATTTAATTGTTTTGAAGACGTAAACAAGAATTAGAAATCAGAATTTAAAGCTTTCGAGCTTTAAGTTTTTCTGTCAATTTTGGAACTACCTCAAATGCATCACCTACAATACCATAATCAGCTGCTTTGAAAAAAGGTGCTTCTGGATCATTATTAATCACAACCTTCACTTTGGAAGAATTTATGCCAGCTAAATGTTGTATTGCGCCTGAAACCCCGACCGCTATATACAAATTTGATGCAACAGGCTTACCAGTTTGACCTACGTGTTCCCTGTGAGGTCTCCATCCCATGTCAGAAACTGGCTTAGAACAAGCAGTAGCGGCACCTAAAACGTCAGCCAAATCTTCAATAAGGTTCCAATTTTCCGGTCCTTTTAATCCGCGTCCACCTGAAACAACAATATCTGCGTCTGCAATAGAGACCTCTCCTTTTAATCTATCTACCTCAGTTACTTTTAAACTTTTAGTTGAGGATACATATGTACTTTTTAAAAATTCGCAGGTTTTATTTTGTTCTTTTAATCCAAAAGAATTTGATGAAAGAGATAAAATTACGCGGTCTTTTAAACTTTTTTTCTCATTATATGCCTTGTTAGTAAAACATGAGCATTTAACTTGAACAGGGTCATATTTTGTGGGTAATCCGACTACATTTGAGATATAGGCTGAATTAATTTTAACAGACAAAATCGGTCCTAAATATCTTCCGTCCGCAGACGAGCTTACTATAATAATGGTAGCTTTTTCCTTTTCTACAATAAGTGAAATACTATCACTATAACTTTCTACATTAAAAAAATTGTCTTCTTTTGTTTCTATATTATAAAATTTCTCTAATCCGTATGACTCAAGTATTTTGGTATTATCAATATTGAATCCTACTCCGACTAATTCATAACCTCTAGCGTCAGCTATAGATCTAGAATAAGAGGCTATCTCTAAACCTGTTTTTTTAACATCTCCGTCTTGTGATTCAATAAATGCAAGTATTTTCATTTTTTTATTTTAAAGGACTTTAGCTTCATTTTCAAGCAATTTAATTAATTCATCGATATTATCTGAATCAACTAGTTTAACCGGACCTTTTTTGTCTGGTTTTTGAAAAGTTAGGATTTCAGTTGCTGGTTTAATTTCATTTGGAGATATTACTTCTAATGGTTTTTGACGCGCTTGCATTATCCCTCGCATATTAGGGATTATAAGATCTTTCTCTTCAACCAATCCTTTTTGGGAACCAATAACAACTGGTAATGAAGCTTTTAAAGTTTCTTTACCGCCGTCTATTTCCCTCTGTAAATCAACCTCATTTCCGTCTATTTCTAAATGAATACAATTTGCTAAATATGGTATTCCGCAAATTGTAGCAAGAATACCCCCTACCATCCCTCCGTTATAATCAATTGATTCTCTTCCTGTAATAATAAGATCATAGTTTTTATCCTTGCAAATAGTTGACAAAATTGATGCTACCTGAAAACCGTCTTTTGCTTGAATGTTAATCCGAAGAGCTTGATCAGCACCAATAGCAAGACATTTTCTTAAAATAGGATCACAGCTTTCATCCCCCACTGTTACGACTGTAACTTTAGCTCCTGATTTTTGTTGAAGCCATATGGCGCGCGTCAGTCCAAATTCATCGTTTGGATTGATTACAAACTGAACACCTTGAGATTCAAAAGAAGAATTACCCTCTTTAAAATTAATCTTGGAGGTTGTATCAGGAACACAACTAATACAAACAAGAATATTCATCTAAATACAATTTTAGTCTAATTTAGTTAAAAAAATGACACAGTGTCATTTTTTTTTGATATTTCATTTGGTTTAATTTAAGTCTTTAACCAATCTGAATCCAGTGTGCTGAAGTCCTGTATCTGGTGATGACTTCATTCGAGCTGAAACTCTGTATCCAGAGCAATACGAATCATTACATAAGAAAGATCCTCCTCTCATTACTTTTTGCTTCAGATAGGGTTGGTAAGGATCATTTGGTTTCTCAGGCCCTTTTGGATTTAATAATTCCTGATCTTTGGTTTTTGAATAATAATTAAAATCATACCAATCAGAACACCATTCCCAAACATTCCCTGCCATATCATAGAGTCCAAAAGAATTAGGCGCAAATGAACCAACAGGAGCCGTATAAAAGAATTTGTCTCTTTGTTCATTAAAATAGGGGAAACTCCCCTCCCATGAATTCAACTTTGGAGTGCCAGAATTCAAATCTTCATTACCCCAAGGGTAAATTGAATTTTTCTTACCTCCTCGAGCAGCCCATTCCCATTCAGCTTCAGTTGGTAATCTTTTCCCTACCCAGTTCGCATAGGCTGTAGCATCATACCATGATATATGAACAACCGGATGATCATCTTTTCCTTCTATGTTGCTCTCTGGTCCCATAGGATGTTTCCAATTTGCCCCGGGTTGCCACTTCCACCATTGATTATGTGAATTTAAATTAACAGGGCCCTTTGAAGAAATAAATATTAATGAAGCTGCTTTGAAAAGAGAGTCATGTGGCCTTGGAGTATTTGGAGGGAGTTCCTTTTTAATTTCTTCCCACTTGGGGGGAATTTCTGCTGTTGTTATATAACCTGTTGCTTCAACAAATTGAGTAAATTCTGCATTAGTCACCTCGTTTTGATCAATCCAAAAAGAATCTACATGAACAAGATGCATTGGCGATTCATCTTTTCTTGAGAATTTGTCTTCACTTCCCATAAAAAAACTCCCCGAGGGAATCAATACCATTCCTTCCCTTTTGATTATTTTCCTTTTAACTTTATCTTGAATACATCCAAAAAATAAAATTGAGGTTAATATTGCTAGGCGTAGCATCAAATACTATATAAATTGATTAATTATATTTTCAAAGAGTTCCTGTTTTCCGCTTATTTTTTTTGGAGATTTCGAGTTAGATGCAATTTCATATAAATTCTCCAAAGTCAGTTTTCCACTCTCAAATTGTTTTCCGCTACCACTGTCAAAAGAATTATAACGGTCTTTTCTCAGCTTAAGAAATTCTGATTGAGTAAGTATTTTCTCTGCAGTTAGTATTGCCCTAGCAAAAGTATCAGCTCCTCCAATGTGTGCATGAAAAATATCATCCAAATCTGTAGAATTCCTTCTAATTTTTGCATCAAAATTTATTCCTCCACCTTGTAATCCTCCAGATTGTAAAAAAACAAGCATTGCTTCTGTAACCTCATAAATATTTATAGGAAATTGATCAGTATCCCATCCATTTTGATTGTCTCCTCTATTGGCATCGATACTACCTAGCATCCCAGAATGTGCTGCTATAGCTAATTCGTGCTCGAATGAGTGCTGAGCCAATGTTGCATGGTTAACCTCAATATTTAACTTGAAATCTTTCTGTAATCCATAAGCTCTCAAAAAACCAATGGCTGTTGCCGCATCAAAATCATACTGATGTTTCATAGGTTCCATTGGTTTAGGCTCTATAAAAAAAGTACCTTTAAATCCTTGACCACGAGCATAATCTCTGGCAATTGATAACATTTTTGCCATATGATCTAACTCTTTGTTAATATTAGTATTTAATAAAGACATATATCCTTCTCTTCCACCCCAAAAAACATAATTTTCTCCACCAAGTGCCATCGTTAAATCTAATGCCATTTTAATTTGAGCACCAGCACGTGCAACAACTCCAAAATCTGGGTTTGTCGCTGCTCCATTCATGTAAATGGGATTAGAAAAGCAATTTGCAGTACCCCATAGGACCTTGACATCTGAATCCTTTTTCTTTTGAGAAATGTAATCACCAATTTTATGCAAACGCTTTTCAGTTTCAATCAAATTATCTGATTCGTCTACTAAATCAACATCATGGAAGCAAAAATAATCAAAGCCTAACTTTGTGATTAATTCAAATGCCGCATCTGCTTTGTTACGTGCTCTTTGCATGGGGTCATTCGATTCATCCCATGGAAATTTTTGTGTCCCAGGGCCAAATGGATCTGCACCTTGCCCACAAAAGCTATGCCAATATGCAATTGCAAATTTAAAATGCTCACGCATTGTTTTACCCATCACTAATTGATCTGGATTATAGTATTTGTATGCAAGAGGATTGTCTGATTCTTTTCCCTCATAATTCACTTTTCCAACTCCTTTATAAAATTCTTTATCACCTGTAACTATCATTGATTTATATTTAATTTATTATCTAAGATTTTTTTCCATTTATTGAAAGCTATTATATAGGCTTCATTTTTTGACCGAGGTTCTACAGTTCTGATTTTATCCTTGTTATCTAGAGAGGCACTTAACTGTTCCGCGGTATTTATATCTCGACTTGCCGCCCTTGCGGCTCCAATCGCGCCGGTAGTATTATAAATTTCAACTGGCTTACCTGTTAATGAGGAAAAGGTTGAAGTGAAAACTTCGGACTGGAAAATATTATCATCACCAGCTCTAATAATTTCGGGATTTAGTCCATCCTTACTCATTATTTCCATTCCATATACAAAAGCGAAAGCGACACCCTCTAAAGTTGCCCTGCAAAGATGTGACTCTTGATGTAAATTTAAATTAAGATTATGTAGATGCGCTCCCAAATTTTTATTATCTAGCATGCGCTCACTCCCATTTCCAAAAGGTAAATTAAGCAAACCGTTACTTCCAATTTCAATTGAACTTGCTAAATTATTCATTGTATCAAATTGATCAATTTTGGTTATTTTTTTTAACCAACTGTAAAAAATACCAGCTCCATTGATACATAAGAGGGTTCCAATTCTTGGGTCTTTCTGTTTATAATTAACGTGAGCAAAGTGATTGAGTCTTGAAAATTCTTTGGAGCCAATTTGATCACTAACGGCAAAAATAACACCTGATGTTCCACCAGTTGCAGCTACTTCTCCTGGCTTTAAAACATTTAAAGAAAGTGCGTTGTTTGGCTGGTCTCCAGCACGGTATCTAATTGGAATTCCTATTGGTAAACCTGAAGCTTTTGATGCTATATTGGTAACACAGCCTTGGTTTTGAAAATTACTAACCAATGATGGTACTAAACCTGTATCTAAACCAAAATACTTAAGAAGCCAATTTGCTACTTTTTTTTCTTTATAATCCCATAAGATTCCTTCCGATAATCCATTTATTGTTGTATTAATTTCACCAGTCAACTTGTAGGCAATAAAATCTCCTGGCAACATAAAGTTTGACACTTTCTTATATATTTTTTCTTCGTTGTCTTTTACCCACTTAAGTTTTGAAGCGGTAAAATTTCCAGGGGAATTCAACAATCTTTTGCCATACTTACTTTCACCTATTTCCTTTGCTGCCAAATTCCCAATTTCGACGGCTCTGCTGTCACACCATATAATAGAATCTCTTAACAGTTCACCTTTATTATCTACTAAAACTAAACCATGCATTTGATATGAAATGCCAATAGCAAGGATATCTTTTGATAAAATTTTATTTTCATAAAGGATGCGTTTTGTGGCTTTGCAAAGACAGTCCCACCAAAGGTTGGGATCTTGTTCAGCCCAATTAAATTTGCGTGCTTGAATTAGCATTTCGCCTTCAGGTTCGGATACTGTAGCGATTGATTTGTTCGTTTTTTCATCTACCAAAGCAACTTTCACTGATGAGCTCCCTATGTCATAGCCTATATAATACATTTAGCAACCTTAATAAAATTTTTTTTTGAAAATGTGATTCAAACTAAATATAAAGAAAACTTTTTTGGGCATCATTGAAATAGTTGACTTTATACATAATTGTCCTTTAAATTTAATTTATCTAATTTTAGTTTTATGAATAAATAACTACAGATAACAAATGAAATCAAAAAAATCAATTTTAACTAGACGTAAATTTTTTAAAAATACTGGAATAGCTACTTTAGGAATTAGCATAGGTACAAACAAGTCTTGGGGAGTACCAACTTACATTCCAAACTTTTTGAAACCTAATTCAAAAATTAATGGAGTACAACTTGGAGTAATTACATATTCCTTCAGAGAAATGGAAGATCAAAGTGCAGAAGCCACACTTCAATACATTTTAGACTGCGGTATAAATGCAATTGAGTTGATGGGTAGTGTAGCTGAAAATCATCTAGGAAAACCACTATACGAAATTGATCGAAGAACTCTTAATAGACTTATGAGATTAGATAGAAAAAATGAAATATCTCGTGAAGAAAAAAAACAATTAGCAGATTTAAAACAACAACAAAAATCTTACGAAAAAGCAGCTGGAAATTGGAAAAAAAATAGAGATCCAAATGATTATTTGAAGCTTCGCAAAATGTTTAATGACGCAGGAGTTGAAATTTACGCATTTAAACCTGACTATTTATTGGGTAGTAAGAACTCAGACGCTGATATTAACTATGCAATGAAAGTAGGGAAAGTTCTTGGAGCTAGTCATGTAACTCTTGAATTACCTGGTCCTCCTTATGGTCCTAAAAATCCAGAGCATACTTTAAGACTAGGAAAATTAGCTGAAAAAAATGATATTAAAGTAGCCTACCATGGGCACACTCAGCAACACGCAAAATGGTGGGACACCGCACTAAAACAATCGGAGAGCAATGTTATGAATCCTGATTTGGGTCATTATATTGCTGCTGGAAATACTGATGTATTTGAATTTTTATCTAATATGAATAAAAAGATTTACAGTATGCATATTAAAGATCGTAAAACTCCTGCTAATGGTCAAGATAATATGCCTTTTGGTTTGGGAGACACTCCAATAGTTGATGTATTACAGCTTATGAGAGATCAAAAATATTCTTTCCCTGCTACTATAGAATATGAGTATAAAACGCCAAAAAATTCAACTATAATTGATGAAATTAAAAAGTGTGTTGATTATTGTAAGGATGCTTTAGAATCGTAATTAGAACTTTTTAATCTATATAGTAATCTACAGTTCCCTCCCAGTCAGGATCAGCAGAACCAAACCATGATTTTGATATAGAATCATAAGAAATAGCATGTACCCTACCAAACCTAGCTTTTTCATCAACTAGTTTAACAGGATATTCATTTTGGTCTAGGTCTGCATTTAAAGATTTTACCTCATCATGATCTTCTATCCAAAGTGAATCTTCGTAGGGATATATTCTTGGAAGCATAAGCGATGTATTCAGGTCTTTTTTCTGAGACAAATGTCTATGCGCCACTTGTGTGATCGCAGTAGGAATTCTGCTTCCTCCTGCTGCGCCTAGTGCAAGTTGAACTTTTCCATTTTTCATAAATAATGTTGGCGAAATGTGCGAGTTGGAACGATCACCTGGTCTGTATTCTCCTAAATATCCTCCAAGGCTTACCGCATATAAAAATCCAAGACCTTTTGTGGCTACCTTTGAGCCCATAGTTGGTCCAATAGTTTGAGTTAGACTGACTACATTGCCCTTTTTATCTGCAGTGGTAAGATGTGTTGTATGACCGTCTGCTATCCATGAGTAAGGTATTTTCTTATCTGTATTTTTAACTATATCAATTTGGTTATTTTCAATTTTTCTTGCCCAAATCTTTGCTTCATCATAGCTTAAAATTTTTGAAAGTGAATCTAAGTTTTCTTGAAAATCTCTATACCTGTATGCTAGTGAAGTAGCCTTTCCAAATTTTAGAGCCCAATCGTTCTCTGAAACAAGAAGGTTTAAGTTATCTATAATCTGTAAAATTTGAATGGTTATTGCTCCAAATGAGGGAAGATTTAAAGAGAAAATATCATTTCCATCGAAAAATCCCTTTAATACCTTTGAATCAAGTGCACTGTAATTCTTTAAATCTTCAATTGTTAGAATGCCACCATTGGATTGAATATCGCTAACAATTTTTCTTGCGATTTCACCTTCATAAAATCCTTTTTTCCCCTCATTTGCTATTTTTTTTAAAGTCTTCGCTAGATCCATCTGTATAACTAAATCTCCAGAATTAAAAGAATTACCGTCAGAATTTAAAAAATGGAATTTAGACCCCTCAAATTCGAGAAGATATTTTTTTACACTTTTCTGCCTTTCAGCTTCTAAAGGAAGAATTCTAAACCCTTTTTCAGCAAATTCAATTGCTGGAGCCATAATCTGTTGAAGAGATAATGATCCATAACTTTCATGAAGTTTTAAAAGACCTGCCACAACTCCTGGAACTCCAATAGTTTTATATCCATAATTATATTTTTCATCCATTTTTTTGTAATTCATGGGAACTTGAGTGGAAGCATCTACTCCACCTATTTTACCAGAAGAGCTCCTATATATGGCCTGAAGACGACCACCAATGCCACTCATGCTGGGCTCTACAACAGCCAGGGTGAAAGCAGCTGCAACCGCGGCATCAAAAGCATTTCCATTTTGTTCATATATTTTTTTTCCAGCCTCAGATGCTAGGGGATGTGCTGAAGATATTGAGCTATTAGTAATTACATTTTCAATCTTCTTAGTGCAGGAAAATAGGACTAGAAATAAGACTAATAATAATTTTTTAATTTTTTTTTTCATTGCTTAATTTTTTCATTGGTGGATAATATTAATCTTATTAGGTAAAAATATAATTCATAAAAAAATCTTATTGATTTTGTAAATTGCGAATATCTAAATTACCATATATGAATTTAAGAAATCTTGTGATTTTATCACTATTATTTTTTTGCTGTGAACAAAATCAAAGCAAAAATCAGGTTGATAATTATTTAGAATATAATCCTGAAAAAAGATTAAAGAAATTAGGTATAAAAATACCTGAGGTTTCATCTCCTGTAGCAAATTATGTTAGAGTAGTAAGATCAGGAAACTTATTATTTCTGTCTGGTAGTGGTCCAAAAAAAGCAGATGACTCATATATTACTGGTAAATTAGGTAAAGAATTGACAATTGAGGATGGTTATCAAGCAGCATGGCTAACTGGGATAAATCATATTGCTACATTAAAATCTGAACTTGGAAATTTAAATAGAGTAAAAAGAATTGTGAAAGTTTTAGGAATGGTAAACTGTACTCCCGAATTTCAAGATCAGCCTAAAGTAATAAATGGTTTTTCAGACTTAATGGTTGAAATTTTTGGTGACCGTGGCAAACACGCGCGATCTGCTGTAGGTATGGCTTCGTTACCCCTTGGGATTGCAGTAGAAATTGAGCTTATTGTTGAAATCGAATAAATATTAAAGCTATCTCATATCTGATTTTATCCACTCTAAAAACAATTCTACATTTTTTTTTGAGTCCTCACTTATCTCTTGAAAAGGCTCCCTAAAATTATATTTTGACTTAAAAAATTCTGAAAACATGTATGCAGAAATTTCATTAGGGTGGTCGAGACCTCGTGATACAGGATAAGACCGAGTATAAAATATAAGTTCTTCTAAAGGCTGATTTACTAATTTATTCTCAGATTTTAAAACAAAGTATTTACCACTTTTCTCTTCTACATGGAAAGCCAAGTCTATAAAATCTCTACCCATTTTCGGGATATCGATATTTTTTTTTAATAGTGTTCTTAACCAAAAAAACTTATTTTCATTTTGAGGGTCTCGAATTAACCACTCAGCTAAAGGTGCATCTGGATTTGAAACTTGATTTAGTATTATTTCGTTCTCATCATTTACTTTTTGTTTTACAAATTTCCATTTTTCTGAATAAAGCTTATCAAATTTTGTTTTGAAGGTTCGTTGAAGAGAATGCATCTGTTCATGCACCAATAAACCGCCCAAAGAAGTTACTAATTTTCTTTCATTATTCTTATCCATTTTTTCACTCCAATTAGTAGAAAGCTTGTCAAGATAGGCTTGACTTAAAATAATATATGTTCCTCTTGTGTGGGCAAATCCGCCACAAAGCCAATTTTGAATTTTGATAAATCTCCAAGGCTGTTGGGCCATAAGGTATATTTTATTTTGCAATAACCAATCATTTGTTTTCTCAACGACAAACGATAGTATTTTTTTTTCTTTTTCACTAAACTCAATTACCGCAGAAGAAAATTTTTCTCTTGCAAATTTTCGCGCAGAATTGATATTTTTTGGAGATGATTGCTGAACAAAGGTGGTAATCTCGCGAGTCTGAAGTTTTGAAAAATAAGGCTCAAAAGTTTCATCTAAAATTGCTTTTTTACCTTGAGATGGGCTTAAAAAATTAATCCTTGAATGAAAAAGAGGACTTTTTTTGATCTGCTCTATTTGATATCGATTAAGACTAAATTTTGGGTCAATTCTATCTTCAAAATCTCCCTCCCCTTGTAAATTTGGTAAAGAATCGTTCACATTAGAATCATCGATAACATGCTTTAGTCCCAAATTGTGTCCTACTTCGTGAGCTAAAACAAATGCTTCCATATACTTTTTTTCTAATCCCTTGTATTTGCTTTCATCACCAAAGCCTATAAATACAAGGTTCCCATTCATCATTCCACGTCCAGTTGGACCTTTATTTCCATCAATAGCATTTACAAAAAACATGTTTATAATATCATCTTGACCTTTCAGAATTTTTTCTCTTCTTGCAATCGAAACTATACTGTCTAGATTAATTTTTCCATCCCTAGCATTTGTATTATTAAAATAAATTGGCTCTAAATAATGAAACTCTAAATCTAATTTGGAGTATGCTCTATTAACTAATCCATTGGACAAATTTATTTTTGACGGCTTATCACCTGAATCTGATTGTGTTATTATTGGCTGAATAATAATAACATTGGGACTAAGCTTTTTGTGTGATGTTTTTTTACAAGAAAAAATCACGGTGTAACACAAAGTTAATAAGAGTAAAAGTCCATTTTTGTTAAACATAAATAAAATGTTATAAACTAAAATTAATCAAACTTTGGTTTCAAAATAATTCTGTTAATTGTACCTCGGGTGGGAATCGAACCCACACTCTCGAAAAGAACTGGATTTTGAATCCAGCGCGTCTACCAGTTCCGCCACCG
>CETK01004096.1_pt1 | contig 20066 bp, 15 predicted proteins | sample 361431 | NCBI WGS metagenome assembly CETK01 (sample SAMEA2622452, study PRJEB7988) | marine metagenome | biome: marine biome (ENVO:00000447); feature: surface water layer (ENVO:00002042); material: "saline water (ENVO:00002010), including plankton (ENVO:xxxxxxxx)" | depth 5 m | reverse complement strand
TAAACTACCCTTAATTAAAAGAGTTTCTGAAAATATATCTTTAGGTGTGCGTCTAGGGGGAATGGGGATATCGATAGGTTCAATAGTTGGAGAAAAAACAGCAGAACTTGTCCTAGGGAAATAGTTTTTGCAAAAACGTTTACTTTGATTTTATTTTTTTATTTTACATAATTAAATCCATAAACTAAATACAATGAAAAAAATAATCTACCTTTTAATATTTTCAATTGTCATTGCCTGTAGCAATGAAAACAATAAAAACGCATTTATGTATGACTCTCCACCTCAAGGTAAATATATTGAGTGGTTTGGCAATAATAGCTTAGCAAATGAACTAGCAATGATTGGAATGTATCATTTTATGAATGCTGAACAAGAAAAAGCAACATCATTTTTTGAAGAAGCAATCAAGTATGATAAAAGTATGTTTGCTCCTCATGTCTGCCTGGCGGAAATGTCCGTGGACGGATCTGAAAAACAGAAGTATCATATTGCTGAAGCTAAAAAAAATGTTACTGATAATAATGAAACATCAAAAATATTTGTGTCAATATTGGATGTTAAACCAGACGGTTATTGGGGGTTTTTTGATTCTTCAGAGGCATTCCCATTATGGAAAAAAATGCATGAACTTGAGCCTAGAGGTAATTTTATTCAGCAATTCTATTCACATAATATAAAAGATAACAAAAAAAGTATTTCAATAATCTCTAAGTTTATTGAAAATGCTCAAAAAGAAGGAGACAGATATGACCATTTTCTAAATCTTCTTGCCTACAAATATATGGCTGAAGGGGACTTAGAACTTGCAAAATCCACTTTTGAAAAATATATAAATGTTTATAAAAATGGTTATAATCCATATGATTCTATGGGCGAATATTACTTAAAAAAGGGTGACTCAACCTTGGCAAAAGAATATTATTTAAAAGCAATAGAAAAATATCCATTTGCAAAAAATGCTTATGCTATTTTAGAAAATTTAAATTAAAAATTGAAAAATTATACCGCCTTTTTGGGGGTTTTTTTATGAAAAAGAGCATTTACAAAGGTTTTACTTTTTCGTTATTAATTTTTATCTCTTGTGGTATTGAAAGAGGTAAAACAAATCTATTACACGAGGATCTAATTGATAAAGTGAGCGATGCTATACGATACGAAATAAAGGATAAAAACCTTAATGCTATTTCAATTGCAATTATAAAACGAGATGACTTTTTATGGGCTGAAGGATTTGGGTTTATAGACGAAGACAGAAAGATAAAAGCAGATGAAAACACTATTTATAGAGTTGGATCAGTATCTAAGCTGTTTACCGACTTGGCCATTATGAAAAAAAGAGAAAGTGGAGATATTGATATTGATTTGCCTATTCAAAATTATCTTCCAAAATTCAATCCGAAAAACGTATACGATAAATCTATCACTCTAAGACAATTAATGTCGCACAGAGCCGGAGTTTTAAGAGAGCCAGCATATGGAAATTATTTTGAAGACAATGAAACTTCTCTAAAAAAAACAGTTGAAAGCATAAGCAACTCTTCTTTAATTTACCCCCCAGGGGCCAAGACAAAATATTCGAATGCTGGAATCGCAGTTGTTGGATACACATTAGAGAAAATTTTTAAAAAACCTTATGTTGAATTTATGCAAGAGAATATTTTAAACCCTCTGGGTATGGATTCAAGTTCATTTGAATACAAAAATTCAATGGAGTCCAACCTTGCAGAGGCGACGATGTGGAGTTACGATAAAAGGAGTTTTAAGGCACCGAGATTTGAACTCGGTATGATTCCTGCGGGAAGCCTATATTCTTCAGTCAAAGATTTAGCAAAATTTGTAGACATGATTTTTTCAGATGGTTTTTCTAATGGAGAAAAGTTTATTAGTTCCGAAACTATTAAAGAAATGATGACTCCACAATTTACTGAGTCAAAAGTAAGTGGCTATGGAATTGGATTTAGAATATCTAAACACAATGACTATAAAATGATTAGTCACGGAGGTGCAATTTATGGTTACTCTACACAGCTCTCGGCTCTTCTAGAGCCGAGAATTGCAGTAGTTGTTGCTTCATCGGTAGATGTTTCAAATTCAATAACAAGAAAAATTTCAAACTATGCATTAGACCTTCTAATTGCCAAAGAAAAAAAATTAAAACTCCCGGAATACATAAAAACTGAATCCATTGACGAGGAAACTGCAGAATATTTAATTGGTAATTATGAAAATAAATCCAAAAGAATAACCATTAAAAAAATTGAAAATGAAATAATGTTGGAAAATGATTATTTTGAGGTCCCTATCAAAAAGTTTAATTCAAAATTTATTTCAGACGGAAAAATTAACCAAGGGGGTATTATAATTGAAAAAGGGGAGGGAAATCTTATAGTGAATAAAGAGGTATACAAAAAAGTTACAGAAGATTCAGATCCGGACTTTCCAAAAGAGTGGCTTGGTTTAATTGGTGAATATGGGTGGGATCATAATATTTTGTATGTGTATGAAGACGCTGGAAGCTTGTGGGTTTTAATTGAATGGATTGAAAAAAATAAATTAATTCAAGAAAGTCAAAGCCTATTCAGGTTTCCAAGTAAAACAGGGATGTATCGAAGTGAAAAGCTAAAATTTAAAATTAATGAAAAGGGAATAGCTTCTGAGGTCTCAATATTAAATGGCCCTCAATTTAAGAGAAGAACTGCATTGTCCTTAACAAGGGAAACATTTAAAATTACTCCCATAAAGCCAATCAACGAGTTAAGAGAAGAAGCTGAGAAATCTGATCCACCTCAAGAAAATTTAATATCTGAGAAATTTGATTTAGTGGAAATTAAAAGCATTGACAAATCGATTAAATATGATATAAGATATGCTAGTGAAAATAATTTTATGGGTAGTAAATTCTATAAATCAAGCAGCGCATTTCTTCAAAAACCTGCTGCCGAAGCGCTTAAAAGAGTTAGTGCAAAACTGAAATCGTATGGGTTTGGTTTATTAATTCATGACGCATATCGACCCTGGTATGTCACAAAAATGTTTTGGGATGCAACTCCAAAGGATAAAAAAATATTTGTTGCAAATCCCCTAAAAGGTTCTAGACATAATAGAGGGTGTGCTGTTGACCTGACCCTCTATGAGCTTTCAACTGGGTTGCCAGTTGAAATGATAAGTGGATATGACGAATTTACCGACAGAGCCTTTCCTTACTATTACGGTGGTACTACAAAACAGAGATGGTTAAGAGATTTACTTAGAAAAAATATGGAATCAGAAGGGTTTAATGTGTATAAGTATGAATGGTGGCATTTCGATTATAAAGATTGGGGAAAATATGGAATTGGAAATATGAAATTTGAAAATATAAAATGAATGAAACTAAAAAATCTCCAATTGAAGTTTTCGATGACTGGGTGAAAATTGGTAAGGATGACGGATTGGAGAAAAATCATGCTTCAGCTGTAAGTAAGATGATAGAACATTCAACACTTACGCTAAAAAAATTTTCTTTTATAGATGCAGGGTGTGGCAATGGTTGGTTGGTAAGACATATGTCAAAAGACCCTAGATGTTCTAAATCAATTGGAATTGATGGTTCAAAAAGGATGATTAAAAAAGCAAAAAAATTGGATGGAAAAAATGAATATATATGTTCGGACTTACTCAATTGGAAGCCAAATAGTAAAGTAAAACTGGTTATATCAATGGAGGTGTTTTATTATTTTGAAAATCCTGAAAAACTCGCCCAACACATCTATCAAAACTGGTTGGCCAAAAATTCTAGACTGACCATTGGAATAGATTTTTATAAGGAGAATTTCATTTCTCACACTTGGCCTGATGATACAGGTGTTTCCATAATGAAACTTTTTTCAGAAAATGAATGGAAAAAAATATTTTTAAATTCAGATTTTAAAAATGTCCTCTCTTGGAGAGTGGATCAAAGAGAGGATTGGCAGGGAACACTCATTATTACTGGTGAGAAATTATAAACCCCAAAATCAAAATTTTCTTTATGAATGTAGACGCCAATTTAATCTACTGGTATCAACCATTTATTATTTAAAGTATCGATTTGACCTAGTATTTTTTTAGATACTACTCTGTCCACAATTTTTTGGCCTTTTATAGCCATATTTCGAAAATTATCTATCCCCCCGTTAGAAAATCCTCGACGCGTTCTATGAATGTTGAATAGTGTAGAAAATTCAATTTCAAAAATTTCCTCTATCTTTTTTTTGCCTAACATGAATCCTAACAACCCTCCCCATGTTGACGTTGGGTTGTCAGAATCCCAACCTGCAAGAGAAGCAATTTTTATTGTTTCTTTCAAATCTCCTTCGCCATATAATAAACTAATTATGCTTGCTCCAAAATTTATACCTGCAGCAAAACAACCATTACAAGTTTTATCTTTTTTTGACCAGAGATAATTATCCATGTTTTGAACTTGGTATCTAAGGTTTAATTCATCTCGAGTATCTTCCCAAGGAATTTGATCTAAATATTTTTCGTATACAAAATCAAACATTTTAGCCGGATAATTTTTTTTAGGCAAATGTGATCTGGCTGCTTTTGCCATCCACAAAATTTTATCTTTAATTGTTCGGTGTGTTGTGTTTTTTGAAGACAGTGAATGCATGATTATATAGAATTCTGCGATGTCAGCAGCATTTTTACTTGCGGTGGTTCTAATAGGAAGATAACTCAACTTTAGCGCGATTTTGGGTTTGGTGGGTGCAAATAAACCAAAAATTTCTGTTGTCAATTGTGCATCAATCATTTCATAATATGGATTAATTTCTGGATTGCTGGTCTCTGGTGGCACAATCCCTTGATTCATTAAATCAAAGGCTTTCTGATTTGAAACCCATAAAAAGTTTTCTTCCTCTTGATGTATGTGCTTTATCCATCCTTTTTTTATATCCTCACCTGTTAAGTCTAGGCTTGGACTGTTGTATAGGAGTTCTTGGTAAATATACTCTATGTCGGTGTCATCATCTGAACCCCAAATACTATCTTTTTTTGCATAAAAAAAGTTTATGCACTGGGAATAATTATTTGAACCCCACAAATTCGGCTGATCTTTTTTCCCCCAATCTTCACGAGTATAAAACCCTCCTGCCTTTCCATCTAAAGGAACTCCAATTTTATCCATTTCAGTTATCAGTCCTGTCCAATTACCAATACATTGACCTAGCCAGAATCCCTCTAATTTATTTATATAAGCTCCCCTGTCGACTTCATGAAAATTTTGATCTTTATTACAACTAGCTATTAAGAAAGCCAAACATATAAACCTAATAGAAAATTTCATGCTCCGTTTATCAAAAAATTTAATTACTAAAAGTAATATATAACTAATTTCAGAATAATTTAATTAGATTTAATAGTTGAAATTGAGATTTAAATGATCAAAAATATTTTTTCCTTGTCAGCACTTATAATTTTTATTTATTGTAACAGCGTCCCACCTGAGGTTCAAAAGTATTCAATTGAAACCCTGATGTCGAACAGCAGAAGTATCGGAGGATATTTTTCAAAAAATGGCAGCAAATTAATATTTAGCTCGAACAAAACAGGTGTTTTTAATATTTATGAAGTTGATTTGTCCACAAAAAAAGAAACCCAGAAAACTAATTCTAAAAAGGAATCCTATTTTGTGCAAGGATATACACCTCTTACTAATGAAATTATTTATAGTTCTGACAAAGGAGGAAATGAAAACTCTCACTTATACCTAATCAGAAACAATAAAAGCATTGACCTAACACCTGGAAAAAACACAAAAGCATTATTTTTTGGATGGACAAGAGATCAAACGAGTATGTATTTTCAGTCTAACTCTAGAAATCCAAAATATTTTGACCTTTATAAAATTGATATGGAGACATTGGAAACAAAAGTGGTTTTCCAAAACGATATGGCTTACAGGTATTCTTCTATTTCAGAAAATGACAAATATTTGGTATTTGAGCTAAATATCTCGAGAAATGACGACAAAATGTTTCTCTTTAATTTAGAAACAAAAGAGAAAATTGAAATCTCAAATAAAAAAGCAAATTATTCGGGGCAAGGATTCGATAAAAACGATGAAACTTTCTTTTACACAACAAATTATGAAGGAGAGTTTTACTATCTAATGTCTTACAATATTACTTCTGGCAAAAGAGATTTAGTTTATAAAACAAACTGGGATGTCAGAAGTAGTTATTTAACTAGAAATAACACCTACAGAGTTATATCTATAAATGAAGACGCTAAAAACAGATTGGTTGTTATAAATAATAATGACAACTCTACAGTAAACTTCAAGGGCTTTGAGGGTTTGAATATTGATGGCGTTTACTTTTCTGAAAATGAAGAGATACTTAGAATTAGCGCCAGAAGTTCTAAGTCTCCCGGTGAGATTTATACCTATAATTTAGCAAACGATAAATTAAATAAAATAACTTCAAATTTAAATTCAAAAATACATCCCTCAAACTTGGCAGAAGGAGAGGTTATACGATATGAATCTTTTGATGGTTTGAAAATTCCTGCTATATTATATAAACCAAAAAGTGCCACTAAGGAGGAAAAGTTCCCTGCTCTTGTATGGGTACACGGTGGGCCAGGCGGGCAGTCTAGAATTGGTTACCGGCCTTTAATTCAATATCTAGTAAACCACGGATATGCGATTCTAGCTGTAAATAACAGAGGAAGTAGTGGCTATGGGAAAACCTTTTATTCATTGGATGATAAAAACCATGGAGAAAAAGACTTGAAAGACTGTATTTGGGGGAAATATTGGCTTGAAAAACAGGAATATGTCGATAAAGAGAAGATCGGAATAATTGGTGGTAGTTATGGTGGATTTATGACAATGGCTGCAATGGTTTTTATGCCTCAAGAGTTTAAGGTGGGTGTAAATATCTATGGCGTTACAAATTGGGTTCGAACACTACGGTCAATTCCAGCTTATTGGGAATCGTCTAGAAAACAGTTGTACAACGAAATGGGAGACCCTTTCTCTAAAGACTCCGTAAGACTATATAATATTTCTCCTTTATTTCATGCGAAAAACATCCAAAACCCAGTCATGGTGTTACAAGGAGCAAATGACCCAAGAGTTCTTCAAATAGAGTCAGATGAGATGGTAAAGGCAGCTCTAGACGCTGGTGCATATGTTGAATACGTACTCTTTGATGACGCAGGACATGGTTTTGCTAAAAAAAGACAACAAATAGAAGGATACAGCAGAATTCTTGCTTTCTTAGAAAAGAAATTAAATAAAATTTGAATAAAACTTTAAATGTGAGATTTACAGAATGAAATTTTTTGAAAAAATAAAAATTACATACAATGAAGGGAGATTAAAATCTGTGATTTTTCAAAGATTAAGACCATATTTAAGGGGATTCTTTCTTCTATTTATATTCAAAAGGTCCGTGCGAAAAATAAAAATACATGCTCCAAAAAAAATTAATCCTAAAATAATTGCTGATAAATCTTTGGTTGATAGGATTTTTTCATCTTATTCAAAGATGAGGGTTGACCAAAAAAAATTATATGGTGACTTTAGTCCTTCATCAGCATGGCAAAACTTTATCGATACAGAATACAGCATATTGCATAAATCCGTAGATAATGGGTCTGTCAAGGATTTCAACTTTTTTTTGCTAAATTTTGGATCTTGGGACAAGTATCAAGGAATTGAGAATACAACTCTCATAAAAAATAATAACACATATTTTAGAAGAATGTTTTTAAAGTATGATGTATTTTATAAACAATTAAAGATGTGGAAATGGATTACGAATAATAAATATCCTATAAAAGATCTTTGTTATCCTTCCCATGGGAATCAAGTTGGTGCATTTATAGATAATAATTTTGTTGGAGCAGGTTCTTTTTTTAACCATTACTATGCCAAAATTTTTAATAGTATAATTTCTGACAGAAAAAGACCTGTTTTAGCCGATTTGGGTGGAGGTTATGGGAAACTTGCTTTTTTTACTCTAAAAAATTTAAATGATTATTGTTTTCTTGATTTTGACATTCCAGAGATATTAACACTAGCCACTTATTATTTAGCAAAATCTTTTCCTGAAAAAAAAATGCTTTTATATGGTGAAGAAAAGTTTGACAGAAATTCAATAAATAATTATGATTTGATTTTTATGCCTCCATGGGAGATTCAATCGCTTGAAGACGGCGGTGTTGATCTCTTTTTAAATAAAAACAGTTTGGGTGAAATGTCTAGAAGATCCGTTGACTCTTATTTAAAGCACGTAACTAGATCAACTAGATACTTTTTTCATATGAACCACGAAAAATACAGAAATTATTTTTCAAACCAGGAAACAAGTTATATAAATCAAGAATTTAAAATACCAAAAAACATGAAAATGATTATGAGATATCCGGATATAGGACATCTGTTCTATATGGGCAAGATTGATTATAAAATGGATATTTTTTTCTACCTATATGAAAAAGTACAATGAGAATTGGCTTCAAAGAGCAATTGGACATACTCTTAAATATAATGTTTTCTAAAGAAAGAGGGTCGCCTTAAGTAGTTGCACTTTCTGGTTTAAAGGGGCTGTGCCTCCGATAAGCAGAAACGTAGTTTTCAAAGTAAGATTTGGAATATTACATAAAGTTTGATGATAGTTTTATATTATTTTTGCAAGAAAAGCAACTCAACATTGAAACTAAATATGGATGAATCTCAAATAAAGCACAAGCTTTTAGAAAACATAAAAAACGGGGAAATTCCAAATGCCATTTGCTTTATAGACAAAGGGGGTAGAGGGTCGTTGCGGCTTGCATCGACATTAGGGTTGAATATTGTGACCAACCAATCCCCTTCCATAAACAACTCAACCTTTGTTCACCCCGACCTTCATTATGTTTATCCAATAAAATTGCCAGAAAAAAAGGAAGAAAAACGTTTTATTAAGAGAATGAACACCTATTACTCAGATAAATGGCGTGAGTTTATATCTACGCTAATTTTGGGCTCTTTTGATGATTGGCTAAACTTTAAGTCCTCTGACAACAAAAATGGTATGATTAGAGTGGGGCAAATTTCAGAGATGTTATCAATGTTGAATTTAAGACCATTTCAAAGCGAAAAGAAGGCTTGTATTATTTGGGGGTTAGATTATTTGAACACAGAAGGAGGTAATAGATTACTAAAAATATTGGAGGAGCCGCCGAAAAAAACTTATTTTTTTTTAGTAGCAAAAGACGAAAGTAAAGTCATGCCTACTATCGCTTCTAGGTGTCAAATTATAAAGCTGCCACCTATAGAAAAGAAAGGGTTAAAAAATGGCTTGAAAACGTTAAGCCCGCAAGTGTTAGAATCCGTAAGGGAAAGAGAAAGGCTTTTCATTGAATGCCTAAGGGGCTGTTATGTATCTGCTGTAAAAAAAGATTTCTCTCAAGTTTTGAACAAGTCTAACGAACTCGGTTCGTTAAACAAATTTGAAATGAAGGAGTTTTTTTTGTTTGGAGTAAATTTTATACGCCAATCATATCTTTATTCTCAAAGGGTTGACCAATTATACGAATTTGAAAGTTTAAACAATTTTTCAATTGAAAATTTTGCGCCCTTCGTTAATTACAAAAACTACAAAAACTTAGTCTCTCTGTTTGAGATTACAATGCATCAAATCGACAGAAACGCAAACACTAAGCTGTTGATGACAAGCTTTCTTCTTGATCTTTCAAGTATTTTGTATTCAAACGATTAGCATTTTTCAAGTATAAAGAAAAGGGATGAGCTTTCTTTATTAAAGAAGCTACTAAAAATGGAAAAAAAGCCAATAAATACACCTCGGCAAAACGGCATTAAACTGCCCTTGTTTTTTTCCGACAAAAACGAAACATATATTGCGTCCAGAAGAAGACTCTTCTCCTTTTTGATTTTAAAATTATTTTTTTTTGCTATTTGGTAAATACTTTTGCGAGAAAAGTGCCATAGATGTCTTGGTAAATCGTATCCAGCCCAATATTTACCATAATATTTTGAGTCATAGGATTTAAAATTAGGAATTGCTATATAAATTTTTCCGTTTTTATTTAAGTGTTTTTTTAGGCTCTTAATTAAATCAAATGGATTGTGAGCGTGTTCTAAAACGTGCCATAAGATGATTATTTCATACTTTTGCCTTTTCCAGCTACCTGTATTGGTTAGATAACTAGCGAAATCGTCACCATTAAAGTTAATATTTGGGTCATAGCCATATGCATTTATGGAATTGCCCCTCAAGTACTTTACGAATCCGCCTGACCCACAACCATAATCTAAGACTTTTGAGTTTAGTTTTAAGTGAGTCCTCATCCAAATTAATTTTTTTTTGTGCATAAGCTTTCTGGATGTGTCATAGAGGAGGCCCGAAAAGCTTTTTTTGTTTAATGAATGGGGATAGTACTTTTCAGAGTCGTAATATCTGTGGATTTCCTCTTTTGTTGGAACAGGAAATGTTTTGCCGATAATATTATTTTGATCCAGATAAACTTTAAACCTTTTTCCCGTTACCAAATAGTCTTTGGTTTCGCAATGAAGGTTTTTTTTATTTTGTTCCACGTGAAACATCATCTTCCTATTTTTACCAAAATAGATGATATGTCGCTTGGGGAAACCCCTGATATCCTCGATGCTTGAGCGAGGGTGCTGGGTGATATTTTCATTAATTTCTCTTTCGCTTCGTTAGAAAGTGATTTCAAAGAGGCAAAATCAAAGTCTTTGGGTATTTTTAGATTCTCTAGACGATTTATTTTTTCAACGTTTTTTAATTCCTTGTTGATATAGCCAGAATACTTTATTTGTATTTCGGCCTGTAAAACAACAGCTTTATCAAACTTCTCACGCCTAATAAAGGATGATATTTTTTCCGTTTTAAGCAAGTCTTTATAATAAACATTTGGTCTAGAATAGAGTTTGGAGATTTTTTGTGACTGCTTTAGTTTAACAGAATCTTTGTCCTTTAATATACAAATTGACTCATTTGGGGATATGCTTGTTTTCATGTAAAAACTCATCAGCTTATTAATTGCCTCTTTTTTTGAAATTAATTTTTTATATCTTTTAGAGCCAATTAGCCCTAAAGAATGGGCCTTTTGCGACAATCTTAAATCGGCATTATCCTGTCTAAGCAATGTCCTGAATTCTGCTCTAGATGTAAACATCCTATAGGGCTCTTCTGTACCTTTTGTTATAAGGTCATCAATCAAAACGCCTATATAAGCGTCACTTCTTGTTAACACAAAAGGCTCATTGTTATTGACATACAAATTCGCATTAATACCCGCCATTAAACCCTGAGCCGCAGCCTCTTCATAGCCAGTGGTGCCATTAATTTGTCCAGCGAAAAACAAACCTGAAATAATTTTAGTCTCCATTGATTTTTTTAATTGTGTTGGAGGAAAATAATCGTATTCCACAGCGTATCCGGGTCTAATAACTTTTGCGTTTTTAAACCCTTTAATTTCTTTTAGTGCATTTTCTTGAATCTCCTCCGGGAGGGATGTTGAAAAACCGTTTATGTAATATTCGATTGAATCCCACCCCTCAGGCTCTACAAAAATTTGATGTCTTTCTTTATCAGCAAATCTATTAATTTTATCTTCTATGGAAGGGCAATATCTTGGGCCTACACTTTTTATTGAACCATTAAACATTGGAGAACGATTAAACCCTGACTTTAAAATATCGTGTGTTGTTTTGTTTGTGTAAGTCAAAAAACAGTCGAGCTGTCTTCTTAAAGGTTTAGTTTCATCAGAAAAGCTAAATTTTTCTGGATTTTTATCGCCTGGTTGTATCTCCATTATATTAAAATCCAGAGATCTTCCATCAACCCTTGGGGGGGTTCCAGTTTTCATTCGTCCTGAAGAAAACCCAACGCGCTCTAAAGATTTAGTAATTCCAAATGACGCCTGTTCACCGGTTCTACCGCCACCATAGCTTTTCTCTCCAATATGGATAAGGCCATTTAAAAAAGTTCCGTTTGTCAAAATTACCGTCTTGCCGTAAAATTTAGTCCCTGTCGAGGTCACAACGCCAGAAATTTTATTGTTTTCAAATAGTAAATCGTTCACCATGGCCTGACAAAAGTCTAACTGCTTTTGCCTTTCCAGCTCTTTTCTCCAAATCGCGCTAAACAGCATCCTGTCTGATTGCACCCTTGGACTCCACATGGCAGGTCCTTTAGACCTATTTAGCATTTTAAATTGAACAGCTGATAAATCTGAAACAAAAGCGCTTCTTCCACCTAAAGCGTCAATTTCTCTAATGATTTGTCCCTTCGCAACGCCTCCCATTGCAGGGTTGCAAGACATTTGGGCAATGTTCTGCAGATTCATTGTAATAAGAAGCGTTTTCCCGCCCATTTGAGATGAAATAAAAGCAGCCTCAGAGCCGGCGTGGCCTCCACCTACAATAATTGTATCATAAATTTTTTTCACTTCTTGCGTGTTTCACGTGGAACTTTCTAATAAAATTATCTTCCTCTTTGACCATTGTCTCCTTCAATGCTTTTGTGTTATCCTTCATTCCGAAGATGTGGAGCAGCCCGTGTGAAATAAGTCTAAGTATCTCATTTTCAACGGTTTCGGAATAAGTTTTGGCGTTTTCGTATGCTCTTTCAAAAGATATGAAAATCTCCGACTCAATTATTCGTTCGTCTTTGTAACTAAAGGTAAGAATGTCTGTGTGATTATCTTGTTTCAAATGTCTCTGGTTTAAGTTTAACATTTCATCTTCTTTAATGAAGTTGATCTCGAGCCGTTTTATTGTGGCATCTTTTTCCTTGACACATTCATAAATCCAATCTGCCAAATCTTGTTCATTTAACTTAAAATAGGGGGGGGTATTAAAAAAGATTGTTTTTTTCACGGTGCAAAGATAGAAAATCCTGTTCATTGAGATTGTTAAAGAAGGTGGTATATTTGTTTTATGGTTCGAGTAAGATTTGCGCCTAGCCCGACAGGACCAATTCACATTGGCGGTGTTCGAACTGCGCTATATAACTATTTATATAAATTGAACAAGAAAGGGAAATTTATCCTTAGAATAGAAGACACAGACATGTCTAGAAAAGTTGATGGCGCTGAAAAATACATTTATGATGTTTTAGACTATTATAAAATGAAGGTTGACGAGGGGCCCCGTGAAGGAGGTGGGTACGGCCCGTATAGGCAAAGTGAAAGGAAAAAAATTTATGACAAATACATAAAATTACTAATTGATAAAGGTTGCGCATACTACTGTTATGCTTCAAAAGATGAGCTTATTAAGGCAAGAGAAGACAGGGGCTTTTCCTATAATTCTAAAACAAGAATGATGTTTAAAAACAGCATAAGCTTAAAAGAAGAAGAGAGCTTGTTCCTGAAGAAAAAAAATAAATATGTTGTCCGCCTAAAGGTAAGTGCGGGCATTGATTTAAATGTTACAGACCTGTTGAGAGGAACAATAAAGATAAATTCGGATAATTTGGAAGACAAAATACTGATGAAGGAGGACGGGATGCCAACATATCATTTTGCTAATGTTGTTGATGATCATTTGATGAAGATAACAAATATCATAAGGGGTGAAGAGTGGCTCCCATCACTACCAATCCATAAGTTAATATACGAAAGCTTTGGGTGGAAAATACCAGAAACAATCCATCTTCCGCTTATATTAAACCCATCTGGATCAGGTAAATTAAGCAAAAGAGATGCTTATAAAAATAATTATAGCATATTCCCAATCAGGTGGGAAAAACTAGATGGTCTTAAAGAAACTGGGGTTTTGGCTGATGCTCAGTTGGCCTACATTTCTCAGCTTGGGTCTAGTTTTAACCACGATGAGGTTGAGTTTGATGCAGACAAAATGTCTAAAAAATTTAAGCTTTCTGCTTTACAAAGGGGAGGAGCACGATTTGATTTTGAGAAAGCTAAGTCTATAAATCAAAAAATCTTATCAAAAAGAGATTCTTCATTGCTTATTTCGGAGCATCCTAAGGTTTTTGAAAGGCTTATAAAAGCCACAGGAGACAATGCCTTGGGGGTTGTCGATCTGATTAAAACAAGAGTTTCTTTGCTGACCGACTTTCAAAAAGAATTAAATCCATTTGTGCAAGATCCAAATGAGTTTGACATGGGTGCAATAAAAAACATTTTAAAGTCTATTGGATTTGATGATTTAAATATAATTGGAAAAAACATTAAGCTCAGTAAGAAAAACTCTATCAAGGATAGCATTTACAAGGATTCTCAAATTAACGGTGTCAATTTCGGTAAATTAATGCAATTTCTTAGAATATCTCTTGTGGGTAATTTGAGTGGGCCAGATGTTTTTTTTATTATAAAAATAGTTGGGAAAAATGTAACTTTAAGAAGACTTAATTCACTTTTAGAAAAAATACAAAAACAATGAGCGCATCTACTTACATTTTTATATTAGTACTGTTTCTTCTTATAGTTTCTGGCCTTTTTATTGTAAAACAACAAACCTTCGCAGTCATAGAAAGGTTTGGGCGGTTTATAGCTATACGAAAACCTGGTCTTCACTTAAAAATACCGCTGATTGATAAAATTGCGGGACGGCTAAGCCTAAAAATATTGCAGCTTGACGTAATAGTTGAAACAAAAACAAAAGATGACGTTTTTGTAAAATTAAAGGTTAGTGTTCAATACCGAGTTCTGCCAGATAAAGCCTATGACGCGTTCTACAAACTAGATTTTCCTCAAGATCAAATCACATCATATGTCTTCGATGTAATTCGGGCCGAGGTGCCTAAAATGAAATTGGACGACGTTTTTGAAAAGAAAGACGACATAGCAAATGCAGTTAAACGGGAGTTAAATGATGCGATGGTGAATTATGGTTACGACATAATTAAAGCACTTGTAACAGACATAGATCCTGATTCGCAAGTCAAAGAAGCTATGAATAGAATTAATGCCGCCGAGAGAGAAAAGGTTGCTGCCCAATATGAGGGTGATGCGGCAAGAATTCTAATAGTTGAGAAAGCTAAAGCGGAAGCAGAAAGCAAAAGGCTTCAAGGGCAAGGAATTGCTGATCAAAGAAGAGAAATAGCACGCGGCTTAGAAGAGTCTGTGGATGTTCTAAATAATGTTGGAATAAATTCACAAGAAGCCTCGGCTTTAATTGTAGTTACACAACACTACGATACACTTCAATCTATTGGAGAAGAAACAAATAGCAATTTAATATTACTTCCTAATTCTCCACAAGCGGGTAGCGATATGCTTAACAATATGGTTGCATCATTTACAGCCAGCAATCAAATAGGAGAGGCTATGAAAAAAGACAACCTAGAAAAGAAAAAGAGCGCTACTGAAAAAAACCTAGAAAAAAAGGATGTTAATGTTAATTTAGATAAAGAAAAGGGAGAAGAGGGTGCACATTAATCATTTTTTCCAACCATCTCTTAAGCTCACTGTTTTATTAAAATAAATTACTCCTCCTTCATTACTGTCAACGATATAATAACCTTTTCTTTGAAACTGAACCTTTTGCCCTTTTTGAAGGGATGAGACAAAGTGTTCAGATTTACCAACAATTAATTTTTTAGAATTTGTATTAACACCCTTAATCAAATCGTCGTTTTCTTCTGGCTTTTCTTTTAAAAACAATCTGTCGTATTCATTTATATTTACATCAATGGATGAATTAATGTCTACCCAGTGAATAGTGCCTTTTACCTTTCTTTGGCTTTCTTCTGAATTAGAGCCGCTTTTACTTTTAGGATCATATGTACAATGCACCTCTATTACTTCTCCCTTTTTGTTTTTGATACAGTTTTCAGCTTTAATTATGTAAGCGTTTTTAAGCCTCACCTCTTTCCCCGTTGTCAATCTAAAAAACTTTCTGTTTGCTGTTTCTCTAAAATCTTCTCTTTCTATATACAGATATTTTGAAAAGATCACTTTTCTTTTACCCTGAGACTCGTCCTCTGGATTATTCGTTGCTTCAAGTATTTCGTGTTTGTTCTCTGGATAGTTAATGATTACTAATTTAATTTCATCGGTAACAACCATTACCCTAGGACAAGTCTTATTGAGTTCTTCTCTTACGTAGAACTCCATTAATGAAACGTCTATGGTGTTTTCTCTTTTAGCAATACCCGCCTTTTTGACAAAATTAATGAGAGCATTTGGAGGGTATCCCCTTTTTATCATACCAGATATGGTAGGCATCCTGGGGTCATCCCACGATGAAACTATTTTTTTTTCAATAAGATAAGAGAGTTTTCTCTTACTCATTATTGTATAAGACATATTAAGCCTCGCAAACTCTCTTTGCTTGGGTAAAATTTTGTTTTCTTTAGGCAGTTGATGCAAAAACCATTCATACAAGTCTCTATGGGGTTTAAACTCTAGTGTACATAATGAATGTGATATTTTTTCAATATAATCTGACTCACCGTGAGCCCAGTCGTACATTGGGTAAATACACCATTTGTTGCCTGTTCTATGATGGTCTTTAAACAATATTCTATACATAACAGGATCCCTCATAAGCATATTTTGAGAATCCATTTTTATTTTAGCTCTCAAAACATGAGTCCCCTCTTTATGCTTGCCTTCCATCATCTCTGTAAATATTCTTGTACTTTCCTCTTTTGGTCTGTTTCTATAAGGGCTATTTGTTCCTGGTTTGGTCGGAGTTCCTTTTTGTGTGGCAATTTGCTCTGATGTTTGAGAGTCGACAAATGCTTTACCATTTAGAATCAAATAATGTGCCCATTCATACAATTGTTCGAAGTAGTCAGATGCATAGCATATTTTTGACCATTCATAACCTAACCACTTAATATTATTTTTTATTTCCTCAACAAAATGTGAATTTTCCTTAACAGGATTGGTATCGTCAAATCTAAGATTAACTGGGGCATCGTATTTTTTTCCTAACTCAAAATTTAATGTGATTGCTTTGACATGACCAATATGCAGATATCCATTTGGCTCAGGTGGAAAACGAAAACTCAATTCGTCTCGTTTAAAACCATTATTCAGATCTTCTTCAATTATTTGCTCTATAAAGTTTTTGTAATTGTTCAAAATTATATTTTTATTTGGTCACATCTCCTTCTAATTTACATCTAGTTTTTATCTTTACAAAAAATCATGGCTTTTATAAAAATCAACCGCATAACGACATATTCATTCATTGGATGCATGGATGAAGAAAAAAAAATAGGTTCCGAATATGAAACAAATATTGAAATAAATTTCATGTGTGACTTTGAGAAATTGAATGATAATTTAAAAAAGACTGTAGACTACGTTAGTGTATCGAAAGTTGTGAATGATGAAATGAAAAAAAAGTGTGATCTGCTTGAAACTGTTATTTATAGAATAGGAAATAAGTTGTTAGATATTAATGATAAAATAAGCTCTGTGACTGTTGAAATAAAAAAAATAAATCCCCCTATTTTAGGAAATGCTCTTTTTGTATCAGTAAAAAATGAATTTAAAAGATAAGTGTATTTTTGTATTATGGCACCGTGGCCGAGTGGCTAGGCAGAGCTCTGCAAAAGCTTGTACAGCGGTTCGAATCCGCTCGGTGCCTCTAATCTGATATATCTAATATTATTTCTCTTTTAATTAAATCTACTCTTTCAACTATAACTTTTATACTATCACCTAATTGATAGGTTTTGTTTGTTAATTCTCCGACCAATCGATGATTATCAACTTCATAATAAAAATAGTCGTTTTGGAATCTGCTTATTTCTACAAATCCCTCACAAAAGTTCTTTTCCATCTCTACATATATTCCTCTTTCAGTAACTCCAGAAATAATGCCCATAAACCTTTTTCCTAATTTATCTTTCATAAAGACAGTTTGCATCAGTTTAACAGTTTGCCTTTCTGCTTTTGTGGCATCCTTCTCCTTTTGAGTTGATATGGAGGAAATTTTATTCATTTCTTCGTTTTCTAGTTTATTTTCTTTTTTATTTAAAATAGAGGACAATAGTCTATGACAAATGATGTCTGGGTATCTTCTAATTGGAGAAGTAAAATGCAAATAACGCTTAAGTGACAAGCCGTGGTGTCCTATGTTTTTTGTTGAGTATTCTGCTTTACTCATACTTCTTAAAGCGAGTAAGTTTATAATATTGGATTCTTTTTTTTCTTTAACCTTTGAAAGGAGATTATTTATTTGTTTACCTACGCTATCTTTTTTATTTAATTTAATATGTCCAAAAGATTCTGCAACACTAAATAAATTCTCCACTTTTTGCTCGTCTGGCTTGTCGTGAACTCTAAAAATTCCTTTTTTCTTTAATTTTTCAGCTACCTCTATATTTGTAAGCAACATAAATTCCTCTACTAATTTGTGTGATTCTTTACTTTCTTTCATAAATGTTCCTTCAATTTTGTCTCCTTTAAATTTAAATCCTAATTCCTTTTTATTAAAAAATATTGCTCCCCTTTCCTCCCTTTTTTTTCTTATTTTTTTCGATATTTTATTAAGGTTTAATATTGCGGTTTCAATTTCTTTATATTTCTTGTTCCCTTCTTTATTTTTTTCGATAATATTTTGTACATCTGAATATGTAAGCCTGTAATCAGAATAAATTGTTGTTCGCGTTGCTCTTCCTTTTAATACGTTTCCTTTCTTATCAATTGTGAAAATTATAGAAAATGCCCTTTTGCTTTTTTTAGGTTCGAGTGAGCATATCTCGTTTGATAGTTTTTCTGGAAGCATTGGAACTACTTTATTGGCGAGATATACAGATGTTCCTCTTTTTCTCGCCTCTTTGTCTAATTCTGTATCAGGTTTAACATAGCTTGACACATCTGCTATATGAACACCTATTTCAAAAACATTATTATCTAATTTTTTAAATGATAAAGCATCATCAAAATCCTTTGCGTTATCTGGGTCTATAGTGAACGTAAGTGGCTTTGTGTAGTCTTCTCTCTTTTCTTTGTTTTCTTTTTTTTCATTAATGCTGTTTAATTCTTTTAACACCCTTTTAGGAAATATGTCTTCTATTTTGTTATCAATTATAATATTTTTTATCTCTGCATTTATTTCTCCAATATCTCCCAATACCTTATTAATTTTAACAGTAGGTTTTAATTCCTTTGGTTCCCATTTTTCAATCTCTATTGTAAATCTCTTTCCCTTAATTTTAGTTAATTCATAATTATTTTTGAGTTTACATTCGACAGTTCTTCCTCCACTTTTCAATATTATTTTGTTTTTTTTATCGATTATAGCGGGGTAATTTTTCTTATCTCTTTTCCTTATTTCTATGATTTTTCCTGATTCTTTTCCATTTTTATCAATCATTTGTGCCACTACTAGATCATTGTGTAAGGCATTAGCTAAGTTTTTTCTGGGTATTTTAACATCTTGCTCATTTTCTGGAGTAAGGAAAAAGCCTGTTCCAGATCTTACAATTTCCAAATATCCTATCCTCGTTTTTTTTTGAGACTCATCGATATATGTATATTTGTTTTGGCTAGTTGTTAGTTTACCTCTTTCCCTTAATTCTCGAAGTTTTTTTTTAATAATTTTTAAGTCTTTTTTTTTGCTTAGATTTAGTTTATCTCCTATCTCCTTAAAACTTATTTTAGAAGAAGATTTTTTTACCAATTTAAGTATTTGACTCTCTAATTTTTTCTTTTGTTTTCTTTTCATTTTTAACAAATCTAATCTTTTTTAGTTTGTAAGGTTTCAATACTATATCATAAATAAAAAGTAAATTATATATTTATTATTATTAATATTAAATGTTAATAATTTAAAAAAAAACCTCTGTTTTTTTTGTTATAACATCATTCTTATAATGTAAACAACTCTTTAACATAATATTGAATATTAAATGTTTTATATCCAATGGTTTATGGTTTTAATTAACAGCTGTTAATAATAAAAATCTTTAATAAAAAGATGGTAACACTAAGCATAAAAATGTTAATTTCTGTTTGGTTTTTTTTTATAAGTAGATAAAAAATTTTTTTTTCAGTTTATATTTAAAATAAATAGAAAGTTCTATTTACTTTTCTTTTTTTATCAACATTATATCAAATATCTTTTTAACAGTTCG
>CETK01140144.1_pt1 | contig 20145 bp, 13 predicted proteins | sample 361431 | NCBI WGS metagenome assembly CETK01 (sample SAMEA2622452, study PRJEB7988) | marine metagenome | biome: marine biome (ENVO:00000447); feature: surface water layer (ENVO:00002042); material: "saline water (ENVO:00002010), including plankton (ENVO:xxxxxxxx)" | depth 5 m | reverse complement strand
GGGGGGATTCGGCAGGAGCTGGTTGTGCAGGACTTGCCCAAAGCAAAGATAATAGGTTTCGATCGATCGACAATTATTTTAAATTCTTAATTTTAAAGGCAATAAATACTACTGTAAAATGAAAATATGGATTTTACTCCTCTCATTGTTTTTGCTCAAATGTAACACAGATATCACAAAAGATTTTAAACTGAGTGTTATTAAAAAAAGTAAAAAATTTATTCCCAGCGATACATTAAAATTTATTCTTACGAATAAAAAAAATCATATCATTGATTCAATAGTTTACCATTTAGATGGAAAAAAAATTAGTGAAAATCAACCATTGAACAATAAAAAATTAGGGATTTATAACATAAAAGCTTCGGTATATGTTTCCAGAAATAAATTAGAATATATACAAAAGATTAGTATTGTATCTCCCTCAAAACCAAGATTGTACTCTTACATAATAGTCAACGAATTTCCACACGACAAAACCGCCTACACACAAGGTTTGGAGTTTTACAAAGACACTCTTTATGAAAGCACAGGATTGAGGGGAAAATCTAGTTTACGTAAAGTTGATTTTATAAGTGGAGAAATCTACAATCAAGTTGCTTTGGATAAGGTATATTTTGGGGAAGGTATAACCATTTTAAATGATAAACTTTATCAGCTTACTTGGCAAGGCAATATGGGTCTTCAATACCGTACTGATCAACTCAAAGTAGAACGCTCTTTTGCTTATCAAGACAGTAAAGAAGGATGGGGTCTATGTAATGACGGTAAAAGGATGTTCAAGTCCGATGGATCTCATCAAATTTGGATTTTGGATGCTGAAACACAAAAAGAAATTGATAAAATTCAGGTGATGACCGATAAAAATGCCATAAAAAAAATAAATGAATTGGAATGGGTTGAGGGTAAAATTTATGCCAATACCTACCAATTCAATAAAGAAGTAGGCATCATTATTGATCCAAATAATGGTAGGGTCGATGGGGTTATTGATTTTTCAGGATTGAAAAGTAAAGTTGAACAAGTTTCCAATTTGGATGTTCTGAATGGTATAGCTTATCATCCGAAAAGAAAAACATTTTTTGTTACTGGAAAAAATTGGAGTAAATTATTTGAAGTTAAAATTAAACTCAAAGAATGAGCTATCAATAAATCGAATTACATTTGGTGAAATAAGAACACTTATATGACGCATACAGAGTGACAATGATTTCCGCTTTGATTGTGCTAATTAACGAATCACGACAGATTTTCCTGAATACCCCTGTGTGGGTAAATTAACAATAACCCTAGTATAGCCTGGATCAGCTATCCACTCAGATCTATAATTCTCAGCCGATGCCTCAAACTTTTTAGAGAGGTTCAGAACCAAAATAGATAGTTCCCTGTTAGGGTCACTAACCGTAATTTGTTCGACCTGATCGTTTTGATTTAACTGTAACATTAAAATACAAGGTGCAGAAGCTTGAATGGTCAATTCATCAATAATTTCCAACTGACCTGCACGATAAAAAACAGCCTGAATAAGGTTGACCTCTTTGTTTTGAACTGCCTGCAAATAGGGAGTGTTGGAAATTATATCGATAGGATTTGTGACTTTTCCTTTTTCTAATTCATCAAGGTTGGTATTCGGTCTAACAATATATTCATAAGATTCATTGTTGGGAGAAACACCGTGGTCGATCCACAACTTAAATACCTCTTTGCTGATTTGATCTTTAGATGAATCGATCTGCCTGTTGATCCTCCACCACGAACCTTCTGAAAAATCATTGTGAAGCTCTATATCTCCTGAAACAGGTAAAAAATAGGCCACATTATCATGATGAATCCATTCAATATCATGATACACCTGAGATCCATTGTCAAGTTTTCGACTTTTTCCTTTAGAGGAAATGTTAACCGCTCCATTTAACAAACACTGATTGATGGTTGTATTAACTTCATTTTTTGATTTTGTTGAGATTCCAGAACCCAGACATACGTATTGGTCATCAAAGAAAAACCATGATTTTCTGGCTACCAGCGGATCATGAATGCTTTTAAAGTCAAAGCCCACTACTCCGTAGTTTCCGTCAGTAGCAGCGCCTACAAAATCAGTAAAGCCTAATTTTTTTATATCATGATGATGGGGTAATTTTTTCTTTTGCACAACCGTTGTTCCTGGAATTTTCTGATAGTCAAGTACAGGAGAAATATCTTCATACTCATATCCATACGTATAAAGATGATTGGCACCATCTCCTCTATGATGATTCAATAATCCTTCACTGTTGTATGGACTCTCCATGTTCATATTTCGGGAGGAATACAATCTAACTGAAGAATAGAAATCAGGTCTTTGAAATGCAAAATGCTCGCTATTCCAATAATAAGTAGCGTGTGAAATTGGTTTAACATTAGCGTCTTTTGACCTCAATTTTATAATTTGCTTCAATTCATCAGACCTGTAGCTGGTCAATGCCAAGATCTTCTTGGGAATCTCATTATCGAATGCTTTGGTACTTCCGATCCTTGAAATACTTCTATTCTTAGCTCCAAAATCAGGTTTTACACCGTAAACGGAAGTCTTGCAAACACCGTCCAAATAGTAATCTACTAGGATTTTAGATTTATCGCTCGAAAAAGAATAATCTGTATTCCTTGTATAAAAAGCCCATTCTACAAAAGCATAGGCCCAACCTAGTCCGTATGAGAGGGTATTGTTCACCCCATCGGTTCTATGGTGAAAGCTATAATCATATTGTAAGCCCCTGCCATTTGCCTTTATAAATTCATTAAATCCTCCTGTATCGGAATTTGAATAGGTATAACCAAATTCTGTTCCAATCCAATCCACAAACTTTATTTCATTTTCTATAATGTTGATGATTAACTCAAATTGGGTTTGGTTTTTCAAAAAAAGTTGATTTTTGGCGGCAATAGAAGCGACTTTGATGCGATCGCCTCCTGGTCTTGAACCACCTTTGGTAATGTCAGCTCTGTCGATAATTTTTTGAGATTTTAAAATCAATTTTTGAGGCAGCTCATCTCCAATAACAAGCATTATTCGAACCAACATTCGTGGCGTTCCTATTTGGTTATTCCACCAGTTCTCACCAATAAAATCATTATCACACCAAAACTTTAATCCTCTGATAATCGTCTTTAAAATATTATTATCATTAAAATAATTGGAAGCTGAGCTCTTATAAGCTACAGCCAACCTCAATAAGTTATTTAAGTGAATGGTATTGTCGAAACCTTCTCTGGAGACGTCCTCATAACGAATGTAGGGCCACTTATTTCCATCGAAATCTGATAGAATCTTTTTTATTGCTTCATCATCAAACCCGGATTCTGTAGATGAAAATACGGAGTAGTTATAGTTATCCAAAATAGTGTGATATACTCTATCCCTAATAATATCAATATCAGAGGATTGGCCATTGATGAAATTAAAATTAAATAGAAGAAGTAATGCTAACTTATTGTAAAAAAACAACACACGATTTGAATTTAAATAATTGGTTTTCATCTCTTTAATTTCAGAAAAATTAATGAATCAATTACCAAAAGATAATTTCATCGGCAAAAATCCAAGCATTTCTTTTGATAAACCTTCTATATACGGGGGCGTCGGGAAACTTTCCATGGCCTACCCCTACTACCTTAACCTCATCATAACCCTTCAAATCAACAGCCAAAGTAAAATCTTTGAAATAAGATATTCTTTCATCAGGGTTTTGTTGAACAGGAATATCCAAGGAATTTAACAACTTATACTTTCCTTGTGCTGACTTACCATACACTTCAATTTTTTTGGGAAAAACAGTTCTCATATCCTGGTTTTCCAACATGCTGAGGGTAATATAATTTATCTGATCCGAATCCTTAAGTTTTACCTCAATCTCCAAATCCTCCTCTACCACCCCCAACCAAGTCTTGGCATCTTCAATACTAGTCCCTCTATACACTCTTTTTCCCTTTTTTCCATCAAATAAAACCGATTGATTGTCTTTAAAAGTAAAATTGACATGGTGGCTAATGGAAAAACTCTTGTCCAAATCATTGTTAACCTTGTAACCAATGATCTGATTACTGTTTTTAAAGATCATTTGTTCAAATAGAGGACTGTCAATCCAGCCCTTCTTAATAGATTTTGCCTTTAACATTTTAGAGTCATTTAGCAAAATAGGAGCCATATAAACAGGGGCATTTTCATCGGGCTCACTACCATCTAAGGTGTAGTGGATATTGATATTTTTTACTTGAGACTTTTTAAACACTACACTAATAGTATCTTCAAAGATTACATTTACATTATGGAGCTCAGGTGGACTGAGGTTCAACCTTTCAGAAAACAAATCTGCAGTTCCAAAATGGATCAATGAAGGAGCAATGGAAGCCAATTGCTTTTGTTGATCCCTATCAATAGCAGTGTTCCAAGCATAAACCGTTTTTGGAGGCTTCACTTTAAGTAGGTTTTCTACCCCTTGATGGGTGACTTTGGTATTGCACAAATTCAAGACCTCTAGTGCTGTATTTTTTAGGAAACTCAGTGCATCATCACTGATTTTGGTCTGATCCAATCGCAAGTGTTTAAGCCGTGGGAAATTTATCAAAATAGTAGCCATTTCATCATCAAAATTGGTATTACTGACATCCAATTCGAAAAGTTGTTTTTTGACCTTAACCAAAGTTTTCAAATGATCACTAGTTAAGCGAGATTTCATAAACTTAATCCTTAAGAGATTGTCGTGTAAGGCATTGGGTTTTATCCTAAAACCTGTGGCCAAAAGCTTTGCCAAATCTCCTCTACTGGCTGCCCTCACCTGTTTGTCAGCTCCCAAAAATGACAATACATTTGACTCTAAATTTTCGTTTTTTAAAAGGCTTACCTTCCCTTCTTTCAAATAGGCACCGGAAGTGACCCAATCTGTCAGTAGCCATTTCTCTTTTTCGCTCAATTGAGACTTATTTTTGGGCGGCATATGCAATTTGTCTTCCTTGGGCAGGTTGATATATTGAATCAATCGGCTTTCATTTGGATGTTGGGCATCAAACATACTTCCTCTTTCTCCTCCTATTAACATCAGATCATAGCGATCCAAACGTAATTCACTTTTACTTTTGTTGGAATTGTGACAACTAACGCATTTGTCTTCAAAAATCAGATGAACAACTTCTTTGTAGTAATCTAGACTGTCTTTTTGGACCACCATAATTGGCTCCTCAAACAGAGCGGCAGTAGAAAGATAATCCTCACCATGAGTAATTTGACCCCCTTTGTGTCCTGCAACCGTTAATGAGAGTAAAGTCAGGAGATAAGAACCAAAAAAAAGATTTTCCTTACCCTTCATTCGATGTAAAATACACAAGCTAAAGCTTAGAATTAAAGTGATGATACCGGCCCAAAAATGGAATTTCAAGCTGCTGAAATCATAGGCCTCATCTAAAGAAAGTAAACAGCCCATCAGGGCGGCCATTAATGCTCCTGCAAATGAAAAATCAACCCCAATACGAATCGCCTTTTCAAGACTTGCTTTTTGATATCTTGAAACAACTAACAACAAAAAGGTCATTATTAAAGACCCTATCGGTAAATGGAGCACCAAGGGGTGGAATTTACCAACATATTTTAATATTTCTAAAGCGTACTCCACCGGATCAACTAGATAATATGTCAGTTTTCACTTCACCTGAGACATCGGTCAATCTAAACCTCCTGCCTTGGGTTTTATATATCATTTTTTCGTGATCAACCCCAAACTGATGCAGCAAGGTCGCTTGTAAATCATGGACATGCATAGGGTCTTTGACGATATTGTATCCGAAATCATCAGTCTCCCCATAGGTAAATCCTGGTTTGATTCCGCCTCCCGCCATAAAAATGGTAAAAGATCGTGGGTGGTGATCTCTTCCATAGTCGATATCGGTGAGTTTCCCCTGACAGTAGTTGGTTCGACCAAATTCTCCACCCCAAATCACCAATGTATCTTCTAAAAGACCTCTCTGTTTAAGATCCATGATCAAAGCTGCTGTTCCCTGATCCACATCCTCTGATTGACGTTTGATTTGGGCAGGAAGGTTGTCGTGTTGATCCCAACCCGTGTGATACAACTGAACAAAACGTACATCCTTTTCAATCAAGCGACGGGCCAAGAGACAATTTGCAGCATAGGTACCCGGACGATAAGAATTTTTACCATACATACGCAAAATATGATCGGGTTCTTCACTGATATCCATCACCTCAGGTACAGAGGTTTGCATTCTATAGGCCATCTCGTAATTGGAAATACGACTGTTAATCTCCGGATCTCCAAAAGTTTTTTCTTGTGCCTCATTTAACGAGGCCAAATGATTCAACATTTCTCTTCTCTCAGCCCTGGAAACCCCGTCGGGATTTTGCAAATACAGAACGGGATCTTTGCCCGAACGGAATTGTACTCCCTGATGCAATGAGCTTAAAAAGCCATTACCCCACAATCGAGAGTATAGCGGTTGTGGTTGTGGTTTTCCGTTTCCGGTGGACAGCAAAACGATAAAGGAAGGCAGATTATCATTGAGGCTTCCCAAGCCATAACTCATCCAAGAACCTATACTGGGACGGCCGGGTAACTGAGAGCCCGTTTGAAAAAAAGTGATGGCTGGATCATGATTGATAGCTTCGGTATGCATGGATTTCACAAAACACAATTCATCTACTACCTTAGATACGTTGGGCATCAAATCACTCACCCAAGCGCGGGATTCACCATATTGTTTAAAATTAAATAAGCTTCCGGTAACGGGAAATTTGTCTTGACCGGACGTCATACCCGTAAGTCTTTGTCCTTTCCTGATTGAATCAGGTAAGTCCATTCCTCGATACTTGTTAAGATATGGTTTGTAGTCGAACAAATCCAATTGTGAAGGACCTCCACTTTGAAAAAGGTAAATCACCCTTTTGGCCTTGGGCGCAAAATGAGGTAAGGGCAATGGACCTGACTGTAACTGAGGGGCAACTCCTTCTTCTCCCATGGAACTCAGGCTAAGTGGATCTATCAGACTCCCTAGGGCCAAACCACCGATACCAAAGCCTAAATTTTTTAGAAAATGACGCCTATTGTTATTTAAAAAATATTTATTTAATTCTTCCATCTATTAACTCTTTTGGGTGGTTTCATCCAAATTATAAATCATAAGCGCCAATGAGGTAAAACTTTTAAATTCCAAGTCCATGCTATTATATTCCCCCATTTTTTCAGAATGCAACTCCCCTACCGTATCCAAATAGTCAATCATTTGAGATAGAGTTTTTTTTGTGGGTGTCCTTCCCGTAATACGACGATGAATTTCAATTATGCGTTCTTTATTTTTTTTGATTTCACTATTCAGAACAAGGGAGGCAATCGCTTCAGCGGCATTTTGAACCTGTGGATCATTCAGTAATATAAGGGATTGTAATGGCGTACTGGTTTTCTGTCTCTCCACAGTACAATAGTCTCTGGTAGATGCATCAAAAGTAATCATCCCCGGGGGAGGAACCGTTCTTTTCCAATAAGTATAGAGACTTCTTCGATACTGATTACCGTCGGTTGACATGACGTATCTTTTGAGTGAATTAGAGGTACTTCCTCCAGTCATTTCATCCCATAAGCCCGGTGGCTGATATGGCTTAACACTGGGACCTCCAATTTTGTTAACAAACAAGCCACTGCTCACCAATACGTTATCTCTGATCATCTCCGCGGTTAGTTTTTGCCTTGGAAATACAGATAAATATTGGTTTTTAGGATCAATATTCAATTGTGAGACATTAAATTTACTTGATTGCTGATAGGTGTTAGACATGACTATTCTTTTGATCATCTTTTTAATATCCCAACCTTCTTCTACAAAAGTAACAGCCAACCAATCCAATAATTCGGGATGAGTAGGGAGTGAACCTTGATTTCCAAAATCGGAGGGTGTTGCCACGATACCCATGCCAAAAAATTGATGCCATAGATTATTTACAGCTACCCTAGATGTTAAGGGATTTTTTGGATCAAAAAGCCACTTTGAAAGCCCTAATCTATTTTTAGGCAAATTAACCTCGAAGTTCAATATGTTACTTGGCATTCCCCCTTCAACTTTATGCTCTGTTGGAGAATCATAAGCACCACGATTCAGGATATAGGTTTTTCTTAAATTTCTTACCTCTTCCATAACCATAACCTCCAACTCAGGTATGCTATCTGGCATTTTGATAAAAGAAAGTTCTTCTTTTACTGTATTTAGATCGAGTTTCAATTTTGGTCTAGGTGCTTTATTTTGGTAAGATATTCTACCTTCTTCGTCAATTTGGTTGAAAAAGTCAAATAAATTAAAAAAATCTTTTTGGGTTAACTCATCGTATTTGTGGTCATGACAACGTGCACACTCCATTGTTAATCCCATTAATGATTTTGATGTGGTCACGACTCGATCTGCAACATACTCAACACGGTATTCTTCCTCAATCACTCCTCCCTCTTGGGTGATCATATGGTTACGATTAAATCCAGTGGCTAATATTTGTTCTTTGGTTGCACTAGGAATCAAATCACCTGCCAGTTGCCAGGTAATAAATTTATCATAGGGGAGATTTTTATTATATGCATGAATCACCCAATCACGCCATGGCCACATTGTTCTTTCAGTATCATCTTGATAACCATTGGTATCAGCGTATCGGGAAATGTCCATCCATATTGATGCCATTCGCTCTCCATAGGAAGGGGATAGCAGCAAGCGATCCACTACATCTTCGTATGCATCCTCAGAAAAGTCATTAAGAAAATTATCAATTTCACTAATTGATGGTGGAAGCCCCGTAAGATCAAAATACAAGCGTCGAAGCAAAATCTCTTTAGGAGCCTTAGGTGCAGGCTTCAATCCCTTTTTAACCATTTGTTTGATGACAAAACGATCAATGATGCTGGTACTTTGGGCATCAAAATTTCCTGGTGGAGGATCATTTTTTACAGGAGGTATATAAGCCCAGTGGGTTTCCCATTTGGCTCCTTGTTCAATCCATTTTTCAATGATTTGTTTCTCCCTCTCGGTCAAAAACAAATTGGTTTCAGGGGGAGGCATTTGGTGGGAAGCTTTTGTGGATCGTATTCTATCAACCAACTCACTATTGGAAACCTTTCCTGAAAAAATAATCTGCTTATTTGGATTTGCATCACTTGTTCTGTACCAATGATCACTGATATCTAGTCTTAAATTAGCTTTAACTGACTTGGGGTCTGGGCCGTGGCAGGTGTAACACTTATCGGATAGAATCGGTTTCACGTCAAAATTGTAACTGATATTCTCTGGGATTTTAGCTAAGGAAGTCTGTGGATCATCTGAGCCAAGCACTGCTGAAATTTCAGTTTGGGGACGGTAACTGTATATAGCTTTAATTCCTAATGCCAGTAAAAAAGATCCAATAAAATAAAGTAAATATGTTCTCACTAAATTGGCTTAATAAATTCAGTTTATTTTACTAAAATTAATAAAAAAATTACAGTGAAATATCCTAAACCTTTACGACCCTTGAAAAAATCTAATGTATTTGCCAATATTGGGGTTAGGCTTTGAACAATGGTCTGTTCATCATCAATTCCTTGACTTCTTTGGCAATTGCTGAAATATTGTTAACATTCTCTGGATCAGAGATCACGCGATCGATTAAATCTACAACCGTTTCCATATCATTCTCTTTAAGTCCACGAGTGGTAATTGCAGCAGTGCCAAAACGTATACCTGAGGTGACAAATGGTGATTTATCATCAAAAGGAACCATATTTTTATTAGCGGTTATTTCTGCCCTGACTAGAGCCTGCTCAGCCGCTTTACCTGTTATATTTTTATTTCGCAAATCGATCAACATCATATGGTTATCTGTTCCCCCAGAGATCAAATGATAATCTTTACTCAGAAAGGCTTTGGCCATGGCATTAGCATTTTTTTTAACCTGTTTCATATAAGCTTTAAATTCTGGTTTTAGTGCTTCTCCAAAGGCAATGGCTTTAGCGGCCACTACATGCTCTAATGGTCCACCCTGATTACCAGGAAAAACGGCCATATCTAACAAATGTGACATTTTCCGTAAAGTACCATCTTTCAGTACAATGCCGAAGGGATTGTCAAAATCCTCACCCATTAAAATCAGTCCTCCTCTGGGGCCTCTGAGTGTCTTATGTGTAGTAGTGGTCACTACATGACAATATGGAATTGGATTAGAAAGTAATCCAGTGGCTATCATTCCAGAGGGATGTGAAATGTCAGCCAATAAAAAAGCGCCAACCTCATCGGCTATGGAACGAAACCTTTCAAAATCAATATCTCGAGAATAGGCCGAAGCACCAGCAATGATCATTTGAGGCTCAACATCTTTGGCGATAGCTAAAATATTGTTGTAATCCAATCTCCCACTCTCTTTTTGAACTCCATAGAAATGGGCTTCATATAAACGACCGGAAAAATTAACCGGAGATCCATGGGTCAAATGTCCACCATGAGATAGATCAAACCCCAATATTTTGTCTCCTGGCTTTAAAAAAGCATGAAATACCGCTGTATTTGCTTGTGAACCCGAATGGGGCTGAACGTTGGCGTATACTGCGCCAAACAATGCCTTGGCGCGATCTATCGCAATCTGTTCGATTTGATCAACCACCTCACATCCACCATAATAGCGTTTGCCTGGGTAACCTTCTGCATATTTATTGGTCAATATAGATCCTGTAGCCTGCATAACGGCTGGGCTGGTAAAATTCTCAGAGGCGATCAATTCAATGCCATTTAACTGTCGTTTTTCTTCTGAGTCGATCAAATCAAAAATGGTGGTGTCTCGTGCTGTCATCATTCCCTTAAATTGAATAACAAAAATACGGTTTTAATAAAACCTTAATAATTTATTATTAAATTAAAATTGAAATATTTTGAACATTTTATAATAAAATCAAACTGTTGAAATATAATATTTTGATAAACAGGTAATTAAAAACAGTTACTAGTAATAAAATATTTACAACTTATCAAATTTTTAAAATTGATGAAAATCTTACAAAAATCCCAAATTCAAGAGGCAGATCGCCAAACCATACTAATGGAGCCTGTCACCTCTATAGAGTTGATGGAAAGGTCCGCAAAAGCTTGTTTTAAATGGATTTGCCAAAATTATAATACCGATCAGAAGTTCAGCCTATTGTGTGGCACCGGAAACAATGGAGGGGATGGACTGGCACTTTATAGAATGCTTTGCAAAAAAAAATATTCCTGTACCCTATTTGAATATTCATTGGGGAACAAACCTACTGATGATTATGTCCGAAACAAATTGAAAATTGGCAACAAAAAAATCAATGCATTAAGCCTTGAATCCTTTTCAATCATCCAAAAGAATGATATTATAATTGATGCCTTGTTAGGCACGGGACTCAATCGACCTGTAAAAGGAACATTAAAAAAAATCATTCAAGCCCTAAATGCAATGCCAAATGTCGTATTGTCCATTGACATACCATCCGGGCTATTTTCGGATTTCAATACAAGCAATCCCCCCGATAGCATTGTTCAGGCCAAGCACACCCTAAGTTTTCAAATGCCAAAATTGTCATTCCTTTTGCCCGAATACGGCGAGAAATCAGGTCATTTTCATCTGTTAGATATTGGTCTTTTACCCTCTTATTTGGAAAAGGTCAAAACACCCTATCATTATCTTACTCCAAAAATAGCAGAAAGCTTTTTTAAAACCCCTAAAAAATTTGATCACAAGGGGAATAATGGACACCTGTTATTGATTGCAGGAAGTAGCGGTAAAATGGGAGCCGCAGTGTTAGCCGCGCAAGCAGCACTCAGAACAGGAACCGGAAAATTATCTGTGCTCACTCCGCGTTGCGGAATTGATATCTTACAAACTACCATACCTGAGGCTATGATTGAGTTGAACAGTGGTGTTAATGCAATATCAGGGTATTATGGATTAAATTACAAGACCATTTCGATGGGACCCGGTGTAGGAACAGCAACAGAGACCAAAAATTATTTGCAATCTGTGCTGATTTCTTGTAAAGCTCAAGTGGTCATCGATGCGGATGCCATCAATCTGATTGCTGCACATCCCGAATTAAAAACACATCTCCCAAAAAATTCAATTCTTACTCCCCACCCCAAAGAATTTGAGAGGCTTGTTGGATCATGGAAAAACGATCGAGATAAAATGGAACGACTCAGTAATTTTTCAAAAAATCACCAACTCATATGTGTTTTAAAAGGTGCACATACTGCCATCGCCTTACCTGATGGGAACATTTGGTTCAATAGCAGTGGTAATCCGGCCATGGCAACTCCAGGAAGTGGTGACGTGCTGACGGGCATTATAGGTGGACTGCTTGCAAAAGGCTATACCCCCAAATCAGCGGCACTACTTGGGGTCTTTGCTCATGGCCGTGCAGCCGATCTTCAAGCTAAATCTATATCCTCTCCTTTTATGTTAGCTTCTGACATTATCAATGGACTCAATGCGGTCTGGTTGCTAGCCGAAAACGAAAGCAAAAAATAGACAGTATGTCAGTTTTATAGTCCTTAAACAGACAAATCGACATAAATTTTAGGCTGGAATAAAACTTGATAATTTTTAAAAAAAAAGCCATGAATCTAAAAAATTTTACCCTAAAATCGCAGGAGGTCGTCCAGGCTGCTCAACAATTGACCCAGGAAATGGGACACCAACAAATCGAAAACGAACATTTATTCAAAGCATTATTGGAGGTAGATGACAATGTATTGCCTTTTATCTTTAAAAAACTTCAGGTCAATTTTTCTCTTATAAAAAAATTGACAGAAAGCGAAGTTGATAGCCTACCTAAAGTTACAGGAGGAAATATTGTACTGTCCCCTAATACCTCGAAAACGCTTATTAAAGCCATCAATATTTCTAAAGCCTCTAAAGATGAGTTTGTAGCTACTCAACACCTCTTGATGGCTCTTTTTGATAGTAGAGGTAACATCAGTAAAATTCTAAAAGACCAAGGCATTACTCAAAAGAGCCTGGAGGAATCCCTAAACCAGCTTCAAAAAGGAGAGAAAATAACTTCCGCTTCGGCAGAGGATCAGTATAATGCCTTAGAAAAATACTCCAAAAACCTCAATCGATTGGCCCAAAACGGAAAACTCGATCCTGTGATCGGTAGGGATGAAGAAATCCGTCGTTTGCTTCAGATCATCTCTCGAAGAACAAAAAATAACCCCATACTGGTAGGAGAACCAGGAACAGGAAAAACAGCAATTGCTGAGGGACTGGCCCACCGTATTATTGACGGTGACGTGCCAGAAAATCTCAAAGAAAAAGAAATTTTTGCCCTCGATATGGGTGCGCTCATTGCAGGCGCTAAGTACAAAGGTGAGTTTGAAGAACGACTTAAGAACGTTATCAAGGAAGTAGTAAACAGCAACGGAGACATTCTCTTGTTTATCGATGAAATTCATACGCTTGTCGGTGCAGGTGGCGGAGAGGGTGCAATGGATGCGGCTAACATACTAAAACCCGCCCTGGCAAGGGGTGAACTCAGAGCTATTGGAGCTACAACACTGGACGAATACCAAAAATATTTTGAAAAAGACAAAGCTTTGGAAAGGCGTTTCCAAAATGTCCTTGTTGAAGAACCCGATACTGAAAGTGCAATCTCTATTTTACGTGGAATTAAAGAAAAATACGAGGCCCATCACAAAGTGCGAATCAAAGACGAGGCTATTATTGCTTCGGTGATGCTCTCGGATCGTTATATCTCTAACCGCTTCCTGCCTGATAAAGCCATCGATCTCATGGACGAAGCCGCCTCTAAACTGAGGATGGAAATGAATTCAAAACCTGAGGAACTCGATACACTGGATCGTAAAATTAGACAGATAGAAATTGAAATCGTAGCCATCAAACGCGAAAAAGATAAACAAAAGGTGGACAAGCTGACTGAAGAGCTGTCCAATCTCAAAGAAGAGCGTAACACCCTTTTTGCCAGGTGGAGTGAAGAGAAGGAAAGGGTGGATAAGATCCAACAGGTTAAACAAGATATCGAAAACTTTAAAATGCAAGCCGACCGTGCAGAGAGAGAAGGTGATTATGCTACCGTTGCCGAAATACGCTATGGAAAGATAAAAACTTACCAAGAAAGGTTAGATCAATTACACAGCAAATTTTTGGAATACCAAGAGAGTGAAAAACTAATTAAAGAGGAGGTCAACTATGATGACATCGCCGAAGTAGTGTCAAAATGGACGGGCATACCCACCAACAAAATGTTACAATCTGAAAAAGAACGGCTGCTAAATCTCGAAAAAGAGATACATAAACGCATGGTGGGCCAAGAAACTGCCGTTGAAGCCGTTTCAGATGCCATTCGACGAAGCCGGGCAGGATTGAAAGATCAAAACCGCCCCATTGGAAGTTTTCTTTTTTTTGGAACCACAGGTGTAGGGAAAACAGAACTTGCTAAAGCACTCGCCGAAATTCTTTTTGATGACGAGAACAACATCACCCGCATCGATATGAGCGAATATCAAGAACAGCATTCGGTAAGCCGTCTACTGGGTGCCCCACCAGGTTATATCGGTTATGATGAAGGGGGACAACTCACCGAAGCTGTTAGGCGTAAACCGTATTCGGTAGTGCTTATTGATGAAATAGAAAAGGCCCATCCTGACATCTTCAATGTGTTGTTACAAGTTTTGGACGAGGGTAGATTGACAGATAGTAAAGGTAGAACTGCAGATTTTAAAAATACGATTATTATCATGACCACAAACCTTGGAAGTCACGAAATCAAATCTACTTTCGAGAGGATCACCGATTTTGATCTTGCCCAAGAAAAGGCCAAAGAGGATGTCTTGGAATTACTCAAAGTTACTGTAAGACCAGAATTTATAAATCGAATCGACGAAATTATCATGTTTTCACCTCTCACTGCCAAAGAAATTGAATCAATTGTACGTTTACAATTCAAAATTTTGGCAGAAGGACTCAAACAAAAAGAGCTTAATATCTCGGCATCTGACCACGCCATCTCTGCATTGGCCGAATTGGGCTTTGAGCCTGAATATGGAGGTAGACCAGTTAAAAGAGTCATGCAGAAAAAAGTGCTCAATGCGATGAGTAAAGCGCTTTTAGCAGGAAAAATAGATAATACCAAACCTATTTTGGTGGATTATTTTGATGGGGAAATCGTTTTTAGAAAACCCGCATGATAACCTGCACTTACTACCAATATGAATTAATGTGGAAGGGTGGTAAATAATTCCTTGTTGTTTCATACCCCTCCACTGACATACTCATCTTAATCATGGAATAAGTTGTAAATTTGTAAGGTGCAAAAAAAGATCAACATACAGAATAAGCGGGCGCGGTTTGAATACGAGATTCTCGATCAATTTACCGCTGGGATTGTATTAACCGGTACTGAGATCAAATCGATACGAAACAGCAAGGCTTCTATTAAGGATAGTTTTTGCGAATTCAATGAAAAAGGGGAACTATTTATTGTTAATATGTATGTTGAAGAGTATGCATTTGGCACCAGGTTTAACCACCGCCCTCGCGGTAGCAGAAAACTTTTGCTCAACAATAGAGAGCTCAAAAAACTTAACAAAGAGGTCAGAAACACAGGCTTAACCATCGTACCCTTGAAACTCTTTATTAATGATAACGGTTTTGCCAAAATTTTGATTTCATTGGCGCGTGGAAAAAAACTCTATGACAAAAGAGAAACCCTAAAGGATAGGGATAACAAAAGGAACTTGGATCGAATCAAAAAAAGTTTTAATAAAACTTAATTCTTATCTTTTAAAAGTGGTACAAATTTGAATGTTCCAAAACTTTGCCGATCAAATGCTTTTTGGGCTGTTTTGACATAACGGGTCATGATCTGTTTTTCTTCCCCCAAAGGTATAACAAGTCTCCCACCAATTGCCAACTGTTCCATCAGCGGTATGGGTACCTTTGGGGCGCCTGCAGTTACTATAATAGCATCAAAAGGGGCTTTTTCGGGAAATCCCTTATATCCGTCCCCAAAAATAACTTTTTTAGGATTCAACCGCATTTTTTTAAATAACATAGCTGTTTTTTTAAATAACTCTAATTGGCGTTCAATTGTATAAACTTTGACACCCTCAATTGCTAAAAGCACTGCTGTTTGATAACCCGAACCCGTTCCAATTTCCAAAACACAATCTCCTTTTTTGAGTTCCATCAATTGGGTCTGAAAAGCTACTGTATAAGGCTGTGAGATGGTCTGATTAGCGGCAATAGGATAGGCCTTATCGACATAGGAATAACCTTCTAATCCTGGATCCATAAAACAATGACGAGGAACACGCCCCATGGCGTCAAGCACCCCTTTATCTTGGATTCCTTTTTCCTTCAACAGTTTTACCAAACGTCTTCTTTGGCCTTGATATTTAGTTGAATCGATCATTTAGACAAATGTAATTACTTCCCAAAAAAAATCAGAAAAAGATGGTATTTTTGAGTAAAAATAAAACTCATGATTAAAGTTGGCGTTTTGGGTGCTGGACATTTGGGTAAAATTCACTTGCGGTTGCTTCAGGACTCAATACGTTATGAATTGGTTGGATTTTATGACTCAGATCAAAAAAACGCACAAGCCCTTGCCGAGGAAAAAGGCTATCATCTTTTTGAAAGTGAAGAAGAACTGATCCGAGCATGTGATATGGTAGATATTGTAACCCCTACTATTTTCCACTATCAAAATGCCATCCATTCAATCAAACAGGGCAAACATATCTTTATCGAAAAACCCATTGCCAATAGTATTACCGAAGCTCAAGAAATTACTGAATTAGCCGCCCAAAAAGGTGTATTGGGACAGGTGGGTCATGTAGAGCGTTTCAACCCTGCATATAAGGCCGTAAAAAGTTCAGTGACCCACCCCAAGTTCATTGAATCCCATCGTTTAGCAGAATTCAACCCCAGAGGAACTGATGTGCCTGTGGTTTTGGATTTGATGATCCACGACATTGATGTATTGCTCAGTGTAGTAAATAGCAAGGTAAAGTCAGTTTCCGCCTCAGGAGTAGCAGTAATAAGTACTACACCAGATATTACCAACGCCCGTATAGAATTTGAAAACGGTTGTGTGGCAAACCTCACTGCCAGTAGGATATCCTTAAAAAAAATGCGAAAAACGCGTTTTTTTCAAAAAAACGCCTATATCGCCGTTGATTTTTTGGAGAAAAAAGTGGAAGTGGTCAAAATGAAAACAGCACCCAAAAATCCAGATGATTTTGCACTAATTCTGGAAAATGCAGAAGGAGAAAAAAAACAGATCTATTTCGAAAACCCAACAATTGATGACTCCAACGCTATATTGGAAGAATTGGAAGTATTTGCTGATGCCATCGAAGACAATAAGCCTGTTATTGTTTCCCTTGAAAACGGAACCCATGCTTTGGAGCTAGCTTATCAGATTATGGAATGTTGTCAAGTTTAAATGCCTGAAATAAGGCTTAATTTAAAGTTAATTTTTTGTTCTTTGTTATCGCAAAACCGTAGATCATTACAATGGATATAACAAAAAATATTGAGTTATTGCTCGAAGAAATACCCGCCACGGTAAAACTGGTAGCGGTATCCAAAACTAAATCTAATGAGGAGATAATGCAAGCTTATAATGCTGGTCAAAGGGTTTTTGGGGAAAACAAGATTCAAGAGATGAGCCGCAAGTATGAAGAACTTCCCAAAGACATTCAATGGCATATGATTGGTCATGTACAGTCCAACAAAGTCAAGTATATGGCACCTTACGTTAGCCTTATTCATGGGGTAGACAGTCAAAAATTATTAAAGGAAATCGACAAACAAGCTCTAAGAAACAACCGTGTAATTGATTGTCTACTTCAAATCCGCATTGCCGAGGAAGAAAGCAAATTTGGACTGTCGATAGAGGCATGTCATGAAGCTATTGAAATGGCAAAAAGCCTGCAGAGCACTAAAATCGTAGGACTGATGGGAATGGCAACATTAACTAATGATCAGAGCCAAATTGCCAAGGAATTTGAGATACTCAAAACACTATACGATCAATTGATACATCAAAACGTTCCCCTTGAAATCATCTCTATGGGCATGAGTGAGGATTACCCCATCGCTATCAAAAAAGGGAGCAATATGATCCGCGTGGGGAGTAAAATTTTTGGTCTAAGAAACTACTGATTATGTACGCCATATTAGACATTGAAACTACAGGAGGAAAGTACAATGAGGAAGGAATAACAGAAATAGCCATTTATCGTCACAATGGCCGGAATGTGACGGATCAATTCATCACTTTGGTCAATCCAGAAAGAACCATTCAGCCATTTGTAGAAAAACTCACCGGAATCAATGCCAAAATGCTGCGCAATGCGCCACGCTTTTTTGAAGTGGCAAAACGAATTATCGAAATCACTGAAAATTGTCTTATTGTGGCTCACAATGCCGATTTTGATTACCGTATACTCAGAACCGAATTCAAGCGTTTAGGATTCAGCTTCGAGCGAGACTCTATATGTACAGTGAGTCTGTCTCAAGTACTACTGCCCGATCTGGAGTCCTACAAGTTGGGAAAGCTGTCACGCTCGCTTGGCATACCCATCAGTGACCGTCATCGTGCCCATGGCGATGCATTGGCTACGGTCAAGCTCTTTGAATTACTTCTTGAAAAAGACAGCAGCAAACAGATCCTAAAATCACAAATCAAAGCAATTCACACTCATCAGGTACCTTCCAAATACCTTTCTGTCATCGAACAATTGCCCCCTGCTACAGGTGTCTACTATCTTCACAATGCAGTTGGTGATATCATTTATATAGGTAAAAGTAAAAATATTCAAAAGCGGGTAAGAGCTCACCTCACTGCTAATGATCGCAAATCCCAAAAAATTCAAAAAAAACTTCATAAGATTAATTTTGAAACCACCGGTAGTGAACTCATAGCACTTTTGAAAGAGCAACATGAAATCAAGAAAAACCAACCCCAGATTAACAAAGACGGTCGTTATCGTCTTTACCCGATGGGAATACGTATCGATCGAAAAAGCGATTATCACCAACTGGTATTAGAGCAAGTTCGTAATCACAATGATTACATTGCAGTGTTTAGAAACGGGCAAGTAGCAAAGAACATCATGTTGAAGTGGATGAAAACTCACCAATTCTGTCACAAACATTCTTCCCTCAAAGATTCAGATGGAGCCTGTTATGGTTACAAAAACAATCAATGCAAAGGCGCTTGTTTGTGTGATGAATCGCCTCAAACCTATAACGAAAGACTACTCCAGCTAATCTACAAAAAAAAATATCCCCACGACGATTTTTTAATGATAGAAAGTGGAAGAAAAGAAGGAGAGTACAGCTTTGTTTACATCGAAGATCAGTCCTTTAAAGGTTATGGTTTTTATGAACTTAATCACCAAATAAACTGCAAGAAAAAAATCCACAACCGGATTATCCCCATTGAAGACAACACAGATTGTCGTGCCCTAATCCTATCCCACATCAAACATAACAAATACAGAAAATTAATACCTTTGATAGAAACCGAGCTAAGCTCCTCATAATATCGATACATTGCCTTGTAAGAGTTTCAAACATAGTTTACACGAAATCATATACGAAGCCGATACCCGTGGGGGTAAAGTGTTTGATGTAATTTTACTCATTTTTATTCTATCTAGTGTCTTATTGGTCGCCTTGGAAAGTATCGATTGGATAGACAAAAAATACCACAACCAACTCAATGTTGCCGAATGGATCATCACGACAATCTTTAGTGTAGAGTACTTATTGCGGATTATTTCAATAAACAAACCCTTCAAATATATTTTCAGTCCCTACGGTATTATCGATTTTGTCTCCATTATTCCTAAGTATATTTCATTATTTTTTGTGGGTACCCAGTCCCTCTTGGCTCTTAGAGCAATTCGATTACTTCGAGTTTTTAGAATTTTCAAACTTACTCACTTTGTTGGGGAATCCAATAGCTTAGTGAAAGCAATAGATAGAAGCAAAACCAAAATAGCAGTCTTCATGTTTGGCGTTGTAGTATTGTGTGTAATATTTGGCACAATTATGTATATGGTCGAGGACGACGAGAGTGGTTTTACCAGCATCCC
>CETK01022880.1_pt1 | contig 20201 bp, 22 predicted proteins | sample 361431 | NCBI WGS metagenome assembly CETK01 (sample SAMEA2622452, study PRJEB7988) | marine metagenome | biome: marine biome (ENVO:00000447); feature: surface water layer (ENVO:00002042); material: "saline water (ENVO:00002010), including plankton (ENVO:xxxxxxxx)" | depth 5 m | reverse complement strand
GGAAAGCTCAACAAGGGTCTCGGCCTTTCAGCAATGGCAATACCAGATGTTCACGAGGATACGGCAACGATGGGAGCTAACGCAGCTTCCAGACTAATCGATAGAAACCAGATAGACCCGAACAGAATAGGCCGAATTTATCTTGGTACGGAATCAGCTCTCGACGGTGCGAAGCCCACTGCAACGTACATTATGGACATGCTTGAGCAGAGATACTCTGACCAATTTGGCGAAAATTGTTTCAGGAATTGCGATGTTGTTGATTTGACATTTGCATGCATTGGTGCAGTTGATGCTATGCACAACACATTGGACTGGGTCGCCAGAGGGGGAGAAGAAAAAGATAGAATCGGGATAGTGGTGTTTGCAGACAACGCCAAGTACGATCTTGAATCTAGTGGAGAATATACCCAAGGGGCCGGGGGAGGGGCGATTTTAATCCGCCATAACCCAAGGCTTCTCGCTATTCCAGATATTTGGGGCGTGTCAACTATGCCTGTTCACGACTTTTTCAAACCCAGAAGAGAAGTCAATACCAGAATGATAGTGGAAAACGTATTGGATGTCGCCCGGGAGAGTGGGGAGAGGATTAAGGAGGGCCTAGCAGAGAAGATTCTCAAGTACCTGCCAAATTCATCAAAGAAAGACGATATAATGTTTGAAAACGAGAAGCTGATGATACACAAGGATATGCCCGTTTTTGACGGGCAGTTCTCTAATAGATGCTACTCCGAATCAGTAAAGACAGCATTCATAAATTTCAGGTCAAAGGCGATCCAAGATGGCAGATATGACCCTGAAGAAGACGAAATCCTCACAGAACAATGGATGAGAATAATTGTACATCTGCCTTACGCTTTTCAGGGTAAAAGGATGTTCCCAGACGTTTTCAGGCATGATAGAAGAGACCTTCCTGTGTGGGATTCGATTACTGGGGAAATCGGGCCCGAACCTCTGGAGCAAGATTTTCCTCAGACTCCCGAGGGAATCGAGGAATTCGAACGCGCCAACGATCTCTATAGGAGGCAGATCTCAAAGACCGTAGAATTCAAGGAGTTCGCTGAGCAAAGAATTGAGAAAACCCAGAGGGCTTCAAGTTTGATTGGAAACCAGTATACCGGATCAATTTTCCTTGCATTGATGTCATCAATGGAGAGTGATTATCTGGATGGGACTGAGATGGATGGCGAGAAAGTTGGTCTGTGCGGATATGGGTCAGGTGCCAAGGCAAAGGTTTTCGAGGGAGAGGTTCAAGAGCAATGGAAGGAGATATCCTCACGTTTCGATTTGTTTGGAAGGTTATCCAAGAGGACTCCAATTGACAAGACAATCTATGAGTCGCTCCACAGGGGCACGAGAAAGGAATCCGTATTGTCTCCAAATGGCGAATTTGCATTAGTTGGGATTGGAGCGGAAGGTGACCTCGAGGGCCAGAGAAGGTACGCCTGGGTCGAGTAAAAATCTAATCATGGCTGTATGGCCCGATTAATGACAATCCTCTGAACTTCTTGGGTCCCTTCGTAAATTTGTGTTATCTTGGCGTCCCTGAAGAACCTCTCTACTGGGAAATCCGTAGTGTACCCGTATCCACCAAGTACTTGTACCGCCCTTTCTGAAACCCACATAGCAGTATCCCCTGCAAATAATTTAGCCATACTGGCCTCTTTGGTATGTCGAGGACCACCATCTTCATAGTGCCTTTGTTTTGCCCACGCTGCCTTGTAGACCATCATCCTTGATGCCTCAATTTGTGTGGCCATGTCAGCAAGGATGTTGCCAACACTTTGATGGTAGGAAATTGGCTTCCCAAATGTCTGTCTCTGATTAGAGTAGTTCAGCGCAGACTCGTATGCACCCTGCGAAATCCCAAGTGCCTGAGCAGCAATGCCTATTCTGGAGTTGTCCAATGCATTCATTGCAATAGGAAATCCTTCTCCCGCCTCCCTTAGGACATTTTCAACGGGAACCATGCAATCCTCAAGTAATAGGGAGCATGTATCTGACGACCTTATTCCAAGCTTGTCTTCCTTTTTCCCGACTTTGAAGCCCTTGAAACTCTTCTCGACAATAAATGCTGTAGTGCCACCGTGTTTCTTTACTCCATACTCTGGATGATCAACGTCTTTTGCGAAGAGGACATATATGTCAGCGCTAGATCCATTCGTTACCCACATTTTCTCGCCATTGAGGATGTAATGGGCCCCATCTTCACTCAGCTTAGCTTTGCAGACCATAGCTGCCGCATCAGTCCCTGAACCCGCTTCAGATAGCGAATAGGCACCTATCTCATTGCCTGCTAGCCTAGAGAGGTATTTTCCCTTTTGCTCCTCATTTCCGTGAATCGAAATTGTCTTCGAGCATAGTCCTACATGAACACAATACATAACTGAGAACGATGGATCAACTCTGGCCAACTCCTCCACTATTATTGCCTCGGTGATTTCGTCCACAGGACTACCGCCGTATTTCTCCCCAATAGCTATGCCCTGTAAGCTGGTTTCACAGAATTTTTGCCATTCTTCTAGCGGAGCCCGCTGGTCCTTATCTCTAGCTAGAGTAGTCGGAAGAAGAACCTCCTCCGCAAAATCCCTAACCATGTTTCGAATCATGTTTTGCTCTTCTGTCTCTTCAAAATTCATGGGTCTCGTTTGGTGCTGAAAGGCGTCCCATTGTTAACCTCTCGTTGCTAGATTCTCAAATTCAAACAAACGAATAGTTGAAATTCGATACCGGTCGCCGCGGAGCGAGGAATATGGCCGATAGCGACTACGCAGAGTTCAGCATTGCACACGATCGCCTTTACACACTTGACCACCTATGGATACAGGTTTTGGATGAGGACAAAGATGAGGGAACAACCAGCATCAAGATAGGTTTGAGCGAGTTCTTAATGGCAGAGTTTGGAGAAGTAATTCAGATTGTCCTGGCCAGGCCCAGAGACGACAGCGATTTCGAAATCGAAGCAGACTCGGGACTTTCAGAAGACGATGATGAAAATGATAAGCCATCGAAATCCCAAGCAATGGGAGCTCAGGTAGACACAGATGAGTTGCTGATTACTGTCACCACTAGGTATGATGGGGAATTCGATAGAATGCTTATCAACGCCCCAATATCTTGTACAATTGTTGAATTAAACGGACATGTCGAGGACAATCCAGATTTAGCAAACGAGGATGCCTATGGAGATGCATGGTGCGTAATTGTGAAGACATTCACAGATGACTTCGATGAGGATCAATTCATGGATAAGGATGAATATCTGGCGATGCTGAATGAACTCCCCTGATTATGGCCATCGAAGAATCTTCCAATCTTCGTAATTGGATTCTGCCCAATCAAAGTCTTGAAGCAATGACATAACCTCTCCCTCAGTTTTCAGCCCCCGCTCAATTTGATTTCTGTGCAACCAGCCTTTCAGCTTCCCTAGCCTAGGACCAGGACTGAGTCCAGTTAACTCTACCAGCCTGTCGCCACTAATCAGTGGCGAAATCATAAGATCTTCTTCTTCTATCTCCTTGAGGGTATTTCTGATGCTAAGCAATTCGACACCAGACTTTTCCATGTAATCCAAAATCAGATTCCTCCTAATTTCTGGGATCACAGCTCTAAATATCCTCAGAGATTCAATGGAGCTGTCTAGTTTCGACTTCCTGTTGTCATGCAACATTGAAATCTCAGCAAGCTCGTTTTTAGAAAGTACAAGTAATTCTCTCATTAGTTCGGAAAGCGACACACTGGAGAAATCCTGATTCCTGAAAAATAGAGCTAAATTAACCAGATAATTATCAGATAATTCGGGAGGGATGTCTATCTCGTGGCCTTTGAAGACTCTATCCAATACTCCCATGTCATCCATCTTTACAGCGATTTCACGTGCATTCTTTCCAGATAATATCTTTGAAATCTCTACTCCGACTCTTTCCCTCGAGACCCCTGAAAGAAAATCTCCAGCCTGAATAATTCCGATCTCTAGTGCATTGTCCATGTCCCGAATCCCAGTTTCCCCTGCATTCAGAAACCTAAATGCCCTAAGAACTCTCAACCCATCTTCGCCGAACCTACGCTCTGCGGACCCTACGGTTCTCAGAATTCCCCTTGCTAAGTCTTCAAGACCATCATGGGGATCTATCAGGTTCCCTTTAATATCGACAGCCATGGAATTTATTGTGAAATCCCTCCTGCCCAAGTCCTCTGTTATGTCTGCATTATCTTCTCCCTCTTTTATGTAGCTGACTCTATCTGGCCTCCTTCCATCAGAATAGTCGCCCTCGCTTCTCAAAGTAGTAACCTGCCATTCAGAGCCAAGCTCATCATCTTCCAACCTGACTATCACAGTTCCGAAGCTAGCTCCGACCATTATCGATCTAGGAAAAATAGACTTGACCTGCTCAGGTGTCAGTGTGGTAGCAATATCCATATCGTCAGCCCTTATTCCTATCAGAGAGTCCCTCACCCAACCTCCAACAATCCAAGCTGACCCGTTCTTTCTAAGCTCACTCAGTAGATGTTGGCTGGCATCTGAAAGCTGGTGCAACGCGTCGAGAAGATTATCGCGCATCGCGTCCGTCATGGCGCTTCCTGAGGCCTAACAGACATCACTTCTTCTGTTGGTTCAATTTTCCAATTATCAGGGAATAAAGTCTCGGTGCCTTTTCCCAAAAGGGGTATTCTCGAATTCAGAAGTCAGTTCGACCAGATCAAAACCAACCAATCTACTGAATGTCGGCCATAATTCGATTAACCACTCAGACTCAGTAATTAATAGCTCTATTACAGGGTGTTCGATAATCTCCTCATCTGTGAAACTCTCATCTATTTCTGGAAGCCCGGTCGGGAGGTCCCGGAGAGCCTGAATCAGTTTTTCTAGCCTGAAAACTTCTTCAGATTCGCTTCCCAATACCGGAGTCAATAGCTTTAATGCATCCTCAAATTCGTCAGCAATGAATTCTGGATCTGGGAATATTCTATCATATTCAGAAATGTCCAAAGGCCCGAAAACTACGCTACCTAAATCGGTTTCATACCATAGCCCAGATTGCCATTCTTTCTTCAAAAGCCTTTGCTGAATCCTACCGCCGAATGGGCCCAGGACAAAACCTCCTTCTCCAATAAGCAGTTCTATCTGCCTAGGCATGTCTCTCACTGATCCGGTGAACAGTACCCTATCTACATCCCTTGGCCAAGACGGATCATCCAGTGCTTCGTTCCCTTGGATACGTATTATGCCGGTCTGATGACGACTTTCAAGTATCGATGAAGTATGGTTTGAAACCTCCCTGTGAGGCTCAATAATAGTGACCCTTCCCGAGGGTCCACAAATCTTGTCAATCAGTGTTGCAAGATAACCTCCCTTTGATCCCATCATCACTACATGTAGGCCAGATTTCAGTTCCAGATGATGCAGCATTGTCGCAATCATGTGGGGTGCAGAGATTGTTTTTGTCACTCCCGCATCAGTTACAAGAAACGGCACTGGATAGTCTTGCCAGAAACTCTCCAGCGGAAAATCTGTAAAATCTGATGGCTCAGTGGATAATAATGCCTCAACAATGCTCTCATTCATCGGAATCCCCGTTTTTTTGAGCATTTTAACCAAATCTGAGACACCGGACATGGGAACTTCTGTAGCTCCTTCAGCCGCAGGCCATTTGAACACAGCGCTCCCCGGACCGTTTAGGGTCCGTGGTCTAGGGGTTATGACGTTGCTCTTACAAAGCGAAGATCGCAGGTTCAATTCCTGCCGGACCCACCATTAAATTACAATTATTTTCCCTGCAGGAAATAACCCTCTCACATCATATTCAAAAGGCGACGTCCTAAGGGAGTAGCGTGGTCGAAGAGACCGCTGGACTAGCGTCCCGCGTAGCAAGGAGGCTCAGAAAGAGAGACTGGGTTGTGTCTGTCGCTGAATCCTGCACCGGCGGAATGGTAGCATCTCTGATTACTGATATTTCGGGAGCCTCGGCATGGTTTAACCAAGGATGGATAACATATTCGAATGAATCAAAAATGAGGGAGTTAGGTGTAGAAAAGTCAGCCTTCGATAGAGGGGATGCGGGTGCTGTGTCACACGAGGTCGCCATTCAGATGGCTCAGGGGGCAAAGTATCAGTCCGGCTCCGACGTCTCAATAGGCATAACTGGAATCGCAGGACCCGGAGGTTCGACTGGAGACAAAGAGGTGGGCAGGGTCCATGTAGCTGTGATAGCAGGAGACTACTTTTTGTCAAGGAGGATGGATTTTGGAGACAACGATAGGCTGGACAATAAGAAGTCCTTTGCCGCGTTTGCGTTGAGACTTACTCTCGAGGCCTTAGACAGGGTTGATGAAAACGAGGCTGTCGTCGAGGAAGTTCTAAACAAGGAGGAGGGAGATATTTCTTTTGATACTTCTCAGTTAGACCCCCTTTCCGAGGAGTGGGAAGGTAGTCTCGAGTGGCAAAAAAGTCCTCGAACAGTCGCTGAAGACATCGGTAAAGTAGATCTAGCATCTCTGACGGATTGGGATAACAAAGAAAACTCTAACTAATTCCCTTGCGATATCATCATGAGGCGACTATCTCCCCTATTGAGCATGGCCTTAGACGATTGGTCTGAAAGACAGCGAATTTTGGCTTCTTCAGGTATGCTTGTGATTGGCAGAAAGTCGCAAGAGATAATCCAGGACTTGGAAGACATTCAGCCACTTATTGAGGCCGCTAGATCCTCTGGTGTGAAGATACTGGACCACAGGACAGTCAGAGAATTGCTGTCCATGTCCACAAAAATCCCAATCGAGACCCTTGTACCAGACTCTGCTATGACAGAACAAGTTACCCTTCCAAGCCCCGATAGTAATTCTCCAATCGGGAGGGTAGTAGCGCCCTCAAAATCATTAGAACTGGCCCCTCCTCCGAGGCCTCACGGCTTAGAGCATTACAGTCTGGCAGATTTTCCCATGGAGGCTACAGATGTTGACAGTGAAATCGAGATCCATTTCGACATTACAGGAAATTCAGTTACCGAAGGAAAGATGTCGGACATGAGAGCGTGCTTCACAGACAGGCTTCAGAAAATAAGGTCAATGATGGTAGCCTCAAATAAACTCCCTAGAAGACCTGTGCCAGCTTCAGAGGCATGGAGGAATAGACAACGTCACTCGAGCAGAGAATATGAAGTTACAATGGTAGGACTGGCCACTGAAATGAGGTGGGCCAAAAGTAAGAACCTGATGTTTGCCATCGAAGATGAAACAGCTCAGGTCAGATGCATAGTGAAGCCACCCTCCGATGCCTCGGAGGTTCACCCAGCCCTAGATGGATTGATGGATGACGATGTTGTAGGTGTTAGTGGCTATTTCTTGGTCGGCGAAGGAGACCCGATTTTCTTCGTGCAGGATATACATCTGCCACCTTTGGGTTTCCACTCAAAAAATACATCCGGCAAGGATAGAGCAGTTTCTGCCGCATTCCTCTCAGACACACACGTTGGCAGTATGACATTCTTGGGTCCTCAATGGGATAAGATGATTCAATGGTTCAACAAAGACCCTCTGGCTCGAACAATCAAATACTTCGTGCTTAGTGGTGATGGTGTCGATGGTGTTGGGATATACCCCGGACAGGATCGTCACCTTTCAATAAAAGATCTCTTCAATCAATACTCTGAGCTTGCAAGGTTACTAGAGAGGCTCCCTGATTGGTTAGATGTGATCATTCTGCCTGGGAACCACGATGCAGTGAGGCCAGCTGAACCACAGCCGGCATTGGATCCGGAGGTTCAGCAGGATTATTCTGATGCTACATTCGTGGGCAATCCATGTGATTTTAGCCTCCATGGTGTCAGGGTTCTCTCATATCATGGCAAGAGCATAGACGATTTTGTTGCCACACTCAGATCAGTATCATATTCCCAGCCTGAGAGGGCCATGCAAGCCATGTTAGAAAGGAGACATTTGGCCCCATCATGGGGCGGGAAAACGCCCCTTTCTCCCGAACCAGAGGATAATCTAGTTATTTCCAATGTGCCCGATATTTTCGTCACAGGCCATGTTCATGGCCACTTTGTGGGAAATTACAAGGGAACCACGATGGTCCATAGTTCGACATGGCAGAATCAAACAGACTTCCAAAGAATGCTTGGTTTCCAGCCAAAGCCATGCATCCTGACCGTGGTAAATCTCCACACCTATGCAACAGCCTCTATCCCCTTCGCCTAGCTTGAGTCAGGAAATTGCTCTCCATCGAAGATATATGGCCATATTTTCCTCAAATCCTTCTCTTCAACCACCGGCACACCGGCGCTCTTGAATGAATCCAATGCTCTCGCACGCGATGGATTGAACCCTATGAAGGACGACGCCTCTATTCTCATAGAGAGGTCTGTACTAGAGTCTCCCACGGATATAATTTTCTCAGGATCAAAACCATTTATTCTCGCTAGCTTCTCTACCATAATCCCCTTGTCATGTGAATATACTCTGGTTGGCAGGCCTTTGACAAGATACCCATCTTCATCCCATTCAAAACCATTAGCCGCCCAGTCGTCGACCTTCAGCATGTTTGCTATAGCACCTACGAACAAATCTACACCGGAGGATACGATTGCAACATATACTCCCCTATTTTTCAGCTCCTCGACAACATCTCTTGCACCATCGATCAGGCCTATGCCGCTGTAGCATTTTATGATGTCCTCCTTGTGAATCTCTGGCTTTACGCTCTTCCAGAGGCGAATGTCGTGTTCAACAAATTCCTCCTCTGTTATTCTTCCGTCTAGGAACTTTTCCAGAGTCTTCTTGTGAGAGTCATCATCCGCAGTATCGGTGCCAAATTTACTATGGATGTTCTGCCATGATGAGCCATTGTCAGTTAGAACCCCATCGCAGTCAAACACCACAGCGGCGACACGACTCATGCCTCGTCGGGTAAACTCCGACTTAATTTACTATAGTTCGCTCCGATGTATTGATTTCCGAGAACGCCCTAAGGTCGTCATGAGCGGAACACCGGGTGTCGAGAGGGAGGCCGTGATGGTTAGGGTCCTATTCTTCGGGCCATTGGCGGAATCCCTCGGTGAGAGAGAAGTTGAGATTGCTCTGGAATTTGGTACAACCATCACTGGATTAGTTGAAAGGCTAGGTTTCCAAGACCTCGTTTCCAAGGGCCTTCGAGTTGCATTCAATGATGAAATACAGAACAACTTTGACATCATAATACCAGACTCTTCCGAGATCGCATTCCTCCCTCCCGTTTCTGGGGGTTAATTGCAACTTTTTCCGAAGCATTCAATCCATATGCCTCCCAGCGTTGCCTGATAGAATGGCATTCGGTACGGTTGAAGTCGTTGCTTTGGTTGTTTTTGGCGTCCTAATTTTTGGAGTCGATAAGATTCCGAAGTTAGCAAGAAGTGTTGGACTTGCCAAGGGGGAATATCAGAAAGCGGTTAACGAGGTGACTAGTCCTTCTAAGGCCGAAATGGATCTTGACAGAGGCGGCCAAACAGAGGAAGTTTTGTCAGAAGAGGAATAGCTATCCCTTCTTCAATTTCAAATTGGTTCCACAGTCCACGCATTTACCAAGCATCCCCTTTCTTTCAGCGGGCTTATCCGGTGAATCGTACTCTCTTCCACAACCCACACATTTTACTTTCCACTCCCAATACTCCGAAATTCCTCTGAAATTAACAGATTTCCATTTCACTCCCATCTTCTCGGCTAGGTTCTGCATACGGTAATCATCTGTAACGAGTATGCACTTCCTCTCGTATGCCAATGAAATCAAATGTAAGTCAATAACGGATAGGCCTCCCATATCTCCAGTTTCCATCGCTGACACTGTGGCGAATGAAACAGATTCTGGTTTCGGCTCTGAGGTCCTAACTCCCATAGCCTGGAACATTTCCGCTCTGCTGGGAGAATGCCTTCGCAACTCGTCAATCTGAGACTTAACTACGATTGCTCCACTCAATTCCATTATTGGCCACGAAATCAGGGCAGAAGTATCTACCACTAGCTCATCTGCCACACGTGCACGACAAGCTGTCCTTTCATTGGTTTTCCCTCTAAAAGTATGCTAAAAAACCACCATTTCATACACAATGACTTGGACGAAGACACGTGAGCATGTTACCTAGCGAATTCTGGACCATTTGGGATTCTTACGTCCAATGGGCTTTGAATTTGGGATTACCAGGACTTGGGATTCTTTCTTTTAGTGAGGCAGTAATCCAGCCAATTCCTCCGGAGGCACTTACATTTCCAATGTTCCTAGACGCCCAGGGGGATCCTCCAACAATCTTCCTAATCTGGGCTGTTGTTACAATGACTAGTGTCTCTGGAGCGTTAGTGGGGTGGTGGCTCGGTAAAAAAATAGGTAGGGGTTTCGCAGAGAGGTATGTTAGAGAAATTCATATTCAGAGACTAGATAATTTGATTGTAAGATACGGTAGCGCTGGAATTTTTATTGCGGCAGTGTCCCCTATTCCATACAAGGTCCTCGCATGGGTGGCCGGAATGGGAGAGATGGATCGGACCCAGTTCATATTTGCGGGCCTTTTTGGCAGGGGATTGAGATTTGGAATTCAAGCTTTAGCTATAGGGGTCTGGGGTACGGAATTATTGGGGCTACTTGAAAATCCAATAGTCTGGACACTCTTGACATTGACCTCCTTTCTGGCTTTCATTCCTGCTAAAAAATGGTGGGACGGACTTCTTGAGGAAGAGTAATCTATTTTTTCTTCAGACTTCTGTAAGGTTTTCCACCCGATTCGATTATGTGGGATGCACATCTCCGAGGGGTTAGCTCCTGTGGTGTAGTTCGGTCCATCATACCGGGTTTTCATCCCGGCGACCCGGGTTCAAATCCCGGCAGGAGCACCAAAATCATTTAATTTCATGAATTTCGATGGGTATCATCCTCTTGGAAGATTCCATTATTACTACTCTTGTCCACTTACTAGTTGTGGAGGGAATGGCCAAAATGTGACTACATGAAGTGAGTATCTTCTCAGTCAACGAATTGGGTGCTTCTGGCCTTCCTCTGTCCCGGAGTCCCTTCCTGGGATCATCCCACTCCTCGGAAAATACGGCTATCGGTATCGAATGGTTAGTTGCCCATCTCTCTGCAAGATAGTCAATACCACTTGCTCCACCAACTATCACTAAGTCTGGATACCCATATGTCCCTAACCAAGAGTCAATTATCCGCTCGAAGTTTTCAAAATCATAATATCTACTTGAGCCTACTATCGCTAGGTTGATTATTTCACCATCATCATTCAAATCTCTGCTCCCGAGTCTCGCAACAACGTCCTTCCCCGCACCATCTGCCATGGGGTTCTAGCAGGGTCTGTAAACATAAACTCATTCAAGAAAGTAGCTTGTTTGACAGGTTAATTGAAATTTTAGCACAATCGAATTGAAAGCCTGAACCCCGACCTCGGGCTGGGGATGTGACATGGCACTAGATGTAGAACAAATCCGTTCCGAGTTTCCGATACTTCAGAGGACTCTGCCTAACGGGAAGAAACTCGTGTATTTTGATAACGCCGCCACTTCTCAGAAGCCGTTGGCGGTAATCGATGCTATGTCACACTTCTACAAGAACTATCACGCCAACGCTCACAGGGCCAATCATACCTTGGCTGACGAGTCTACGGCGGCACTGGAAAGTGCCAGGGATCGTATATCAAAATTCTTCGGAACATCTGAGAGTCAGATGATCTATACCGGAAGTGCGACAGAAGCCATGAATCTGGTAGCTTATGGATGGGCTAGGTACAATCTGAATGAAGGAGACGTCGTAGTCACGACCGAGATGGAGCATCATGCAAATATCGTTCCGTGGCAAGAATTGTCCAAAGAAAGGGGAATTGAACTGAGATATGTCCCAGTTGACACTGAAAAATTTACCCTGGACTACGAAGCCATGGAGATCGCAATAGAGGGGGCTTCCTTAGTTTGCGTGGGCCATGTTAGCAATGTACTAGGCGTGAGAAATGATATCGAGAGAGTCATTGAAATGGCACGTTCCCAAGGCGCCCGAATAGCCATAGACAGCGCTCAGGGGGCCCCTCACGAGAAGATTAACTTCGATGATTTGGGAGCAGACTTTCTCGCAATAGCGGCCCATAAGATGGCTGGGCCAACTGGGATAGGTTGCTTATTAGTCAGCGAAGAGGCTCTCTCTGAGATGGGACCGTTCCTAACTGGAGGTTCCATAGTCAAGAGAGTTTCCATGGAGGATACCCTTTTCCAAGAAGGATATGCTATGTTCGAAACAGGTACCCCTAGGATGGCAGAGGCGATTGGATGGAGGGTTGCAGTAGATTGGCTTGAGGAAAATGTAGATTTTGAAGAGGCGCATAAACACGTGCAGAGTATCGCATCATGGATGTCATCAAGAATGCGTGAGATACCCGGAATCACAGTCTTCGGATTCCCAGAAAGGGAGGAAGCGATAGGAGTCGTCTCATTTCTGCATGATACTATTCAGGCGCAAGACCTTGGTTATCTTTTGGATGCTGGTGGATTTGCCGTGAGGACTGGTCATCATTGCGCTCAACCCCTAATGGAGGCTATGGGGGTCGGCTCAACTAACAGAGCGTCTGTTTGGATTTACAACACTATGGAAGAGGCAGAGGCATTCGTCTCACACCTCGAGTCAATTGTTTCCAGATTCTCCTAGGTGCCAGAATTCTGAAATCCTACCATACGTTCGGACCATCATGGTCAATGAAAGCGGATGGTCTGAGGAGATACAAATTATCGTCGATAGATTTCAATCCTGTTTTGATACAATGGAGCGATATGAGCTCCTTTTCGAGTATGCAAATATGCATCCCTCGGTTCTTTCCATGGAGGAATGGGACGATGAGAATATGGTCCATGGTTGCCAATCAAGAGCTCATGTCGAGTGCCTACTCGACGGAGATGGGGGATTCATAGCAAAAGGGGGTGCCGATGCTCAAATTGTACAGGGACTCATGGCCATTACGGCAATTGCGGTAAATGGACTTCCTCCTGAGGAAGTTGCTTGTCACGATCCCTCATACGTTGAGGAGATGGGCCTAAGTCAAATCCTCACTCCGAGCAGGGCCAATGGATTCATGAATATGGTGAAGAAGGTGAAGGACGAGGCTTCTTCTTTGATGTGATAGTATGTCTGTAGAGTCTAAGGTAAGGGAATCGCTCAAATCCGTGGAGGACCCAGAGATGGAAATCTCGGTAATCGAGTTAGGATTAATCTATGGAATAAAAGAAGAGCAAAGAGAGGGTGGTATTCACGTGGAGGTCGACATGACCCTGACAAGCCCTGGATGCCCAATAGCCCCCGAGCTTATGGCTGCTGTTCACAGGGCAACTGAGCAGACTGAAGGAGTTCTAAGTGCACATGTCAATTTGACCTTCACTCCGTTGTGGGACCCTAGGAAACATGCCTCAGAGGACGCATTGATTGACATGGGAATTTTCTGAAAATTTGCTATGACTCATGTTGAATTTCAGTAGCTCTAATGGTGTTTGTCATTAGCATTGCAATTGTCATTGGACCGACACCCCCTGGGACAGGAGATAGTGCTCCCGCGACCGCTCCAACTTCGGGGTGAACATCGCCAGTTAGATGGTACCCCTTTTCAGAATCATCATTCACCCGGTTCACGCCAACATCAATAACTGTTGATCCTGGTTTGATCCAGCCGCCCCTTACCATATTTGAGATTCCCACTGCCGCGATAATCACATCGGCCCCTCTGCACAAAGAGGCAATGTCGGTTGTTCTGGAATGGGCTATGGTAACAGTGGCGTCAATCCCTCTCTGAGATAACAGAATTGATTGTGGCATGCCAACGATTCTACTGCGTCCAATTACGACTGCTTTTTTTCCCCTGAGGTCAATATCTGCAGACTCCAGCATACGCATCACGCCGGCTGGAGTGCATGGCAACAACCCGCTAGTGTCACCTTGTACCAGACGACCCAGATTCTGGGCATGGAATCCGTCCACATCTTTATTCGGATCAATTAAGTCTGTGATTGCTATTTCATCCATCCCATCTGGGAGGGGAGATTGGACAAGTATCCCATTCACTCCCGGGTCTTGATTGAGTCGCCTTACTACGGAAACAACTTCCTCATATTCCGCATCCGATGGAATGTCAACGCGGACGCTATTGATTCCCAATCGCGCACATGCACGTTCTTTAGCCCTAACATACACGTGAGAAGAAGGATCATCTCCAACAATAACGACAGCAAGACACGGGATTATTCCAGAATGTAGCAGACTCTCTAATCTAATTCTGAGGTCGTCCTCTATACCTCGGGCTATTTCTCTCCCATCGATTACTGTCGCAACCATACAATGCCGTCCAGCCTCCGCTCTTTGACCTTGACGTATTTTGGAGCCCCAGGAGGGAGTCGAACCCCCGACCGTCTGATTACAAATCAGATGCTCTACCAGGCTGAGCTACTGAGGCGGCGCCCCTTGGAGGGCAAACCACTTTTGAAACCTATAGGCGATTATAGGCGACTTTGATGTATAGGGACTCCTAGCAGAACCATGGATTCGTCAAGCCGAGGAGGCAAAAGAGCCAATCTTGCGATATCAGGATGGATCTGTATCGTTATAGGAAGCGGAGTAATCTTGGGCTCAGGCGCCTCTGGATTGTCTTTCGCAATAGCCGCACCTATTTCCATATCTGGTATCGTCTTACTCATGGCTGCCATTGGAATGGCTAATGACGATGGATTAAGTATCGAGGAGATTCATGCATGGTCTCCAGAGGGAGATTTCCTTCCCGATGCTGGAGGTCCAATGTACAGGGTCGATACAACTCTTATTCCTCCGATAAAGACCACAATTTTGTGTGGGAGATGCGGTAATCTGGAGATTATTGATGGCCCTCGGCCGAGTATTTACAGTTGCGAAAAATGTAAAATTGATTTGTGGGAGGAAGAATAATGTTCCACGGCAATCTCAAGTGGGATAGCCCCTTGGAGTAGGCCATGGTCGCGGAGTTGAGTAACAACGACAAGGCCATGCTGAAAGCCATGCTTACAGATTCTGAAAGAGAATGGGATATTCAACAGCTTCTAGATCTTACTGGCTGGAACGATCAAGTCCATGTTGCAGGGTCCGGGAAATCTCTCTCCGAATCAGGTCTTCTTAAAGTCACAGAAAACCACGTCAAGCTTATTTCACTTGATTCGGAAGGAAAGAAGGCACTTGAATCTGGACTCTTGGAAGAGAGGATTTGGAATTGGTATCTAGGCTCAGAGATAGAAGAAAGGACTATGCAGAATCTCTTCAAGTATGGCTTCGATAGAAATGAAGCAGGCCCGGGGATTGGCCTTCTGAAGTCTATTGGCGTAAGTCTCGATTCTGGGAAGTTAGTTTCCGATGATGAGGATAGGATATCCTCCATAATTTCCAAAAGGATGGAATTCATTTCATCAATCTCATTTGATTCTATTGACTCAATGGATTTAGATCAAGAATTAATAGAACATTTCTCAGGAAGAAAAGGCCTAATCTCCACTGAGGAAAGGATCTCAAGAACATGGAAACTGACGGATAAAGGGGCCTCCATTGATGAGAGTGTTTTGTCTCATGTTGAAATGGTTGGGGAATTGACGCCTGAATTGTTACAGGGAGATTCATGGAAAGGACTCCAATTCAAACATTTTGATGTCAACGCGCCCGCGAAAACCCCAACAGGAGGGAGGCCGCATCCGATGCAAGCTCTAATTGAGAGAATTAGGAAAGTATTTCTGGAAATGGGATTCTCGGAAATTGAAGGAAACTTTGTACAATCAGCTGGGTGGAATATGGATGCCCTCTACATACCCCAATCACACCCTGCGAGAACAATGCAGGATACATTTTACCTTTCTAGTCCAGAGAGAGTCGATGTCGATGAAAGATATCTAGATTTGTGGTCCAAGGTTCACGAACATGGCCATGATACAGGAAGCAGAGGATGGGGTGGCAATTTCGATAAGGATGAGGCACAGAAAGGTTTGCTTAGGACACACACAACAGTCAACACTGTCAAGCACATAGCAGAAAATCCAAAGGTGCCTTCCAGGGTATTTGGTATTGGCAGGGTTTTCAGGCAGGAGACCATCGATAGAACCCATCTTCCAGAGTTTCATCAAATTGAGGGCATCATCCATGAGGAAAACGCCAACCTGCCTATGCTTATCACCACGCTAAAGACATTCTACTCCAAGATGGGATATGATGATGTTAGGGTCAGGCCCGCCTACTTCCCCTACACCGAACCTAGTGTGGAGGTGGATATTCTATGGAGAGGGGAATGGCTAGAGCTTGGTGGAGCGGGAATATTCCGTCCAGAGGTCACAGAACCACTTGGAACCGAATGGCCGGTCTGCGCGTGGGGCATGGGGCTGGAGAGATTGGCAATGCTTGTTCTCGGCCTTGATGACATAAGGCAATTGTATCAGCCGGACCTGGAGAAGCTTGCCCGCATGCCAATACTCTGAGCTATCAAGATTGAGAATCATACTCACAAGATCCATCGTCTTCATTTGCGTTCTCATCGTAGTTATTTGCAGATGAATCAGTGCAGCCCCTTGTAGCCCCCTGGTCCTCTTTTATGGTGATGGAGGCATAGACAGTCATCGACGACTCTGTCCAGACCCCGCAAGTCGCCCCGATGGAAACGGTGGTATTCTCCTGAACATTCGAGAGGCTCAAGTCAAATGTTCCATTTTCGTCTACAGGTAGACCTAGGCTGGATTGGGCAATGTCGCCTGTTGACCACCTTAATGAGCAAGAATCAATACTATCATGAATCACATATCCGGTGATGGGAGCTGATTCACCCTTTGGAATCTCAAAAGCATCACTATCCAAGACTACTAGTGTTTCACTTTCCTCTGGATAGTTAACGGAGAAAACCTTCCTCCATACTGTCTCCTGACCCAAGCTGTCAGTCGCGACTGCGACCAGCTCATGTGGTCCCACCTCGAGAGTGGATACGTCTATTCCAACCGACCCTTCCTCGTCCAATTCCTCGGGAATTTCTTCGCCATTCAGCGTAATTAATACAGCTAACCCACCTTGCTCCTCATCCGATATTGTGATGTTTATCATGGCAATCTGGCCAATAATGTAAGAATCAGGAACATCAGACTCAATCAGAGGTGGCGCATTTACCCCTTCTTTTTCAATGTCAAAAAATAAGATTCCTGTCATGACGCTTGTGACCATCAATGCCGCCAAGAATAGCGACCTGGCAGTCTCATTGTCTCCCGCCATGTTACTAGTAGCTGGCAATAGCATATAATTTGATTAGTGAGGGGGCGGAAAAAACATACAAATTACTCGTATCATTCATCAACCAAGGTAATCACGTCTTGGAGGAAATCATCAGCAACCCAGTGTATTCCGGAATAAGCCACCCTCTTCCTCATCTCTTTCCCGACAATGAAGGTTGTAGTCGAATGGCCAACCTCATATTCTCCTAGGGATATGTCATGCGGGTCCGTCGTGCTGGCATTCCCCAGATTCGAAGAGCCTTCAATCATGCAAGAAAGCCAATCACCATCCGGTCTCTCATAACCCTCATCACACATGCAATGAGAGTTGCTTCCAGTTCCCATGACCCATCCATGACCATTACAATCGAATCCCGGTGGTGCCAGGCTAAGATTAGCATCACTGGCTACCCACGCAAGGTGGGTACTACTTTCGATATCAATCGATGAGCTCGGCGATTGTGACTGAACCCAACTCTCATTCATCGGATCCCAGGAATGTAGGACCCAAGTCCAATTACCATCTGTACCCCAATCTCCAATAGTCCCCTCACTGACCGGACCATCAGTAATATCAAATGACAGACTCGACTCATTGAATGAGTCGGATATGAATTCATATCCATTCATCCCGAAGCCCCCTCTGTCGATTACTGAGCTGGTGTTATCAGGATAGAGGACCACCAAACGATTCAGGCTCTCCTCTGGGGGCTGGCTTGCCTCGATATGCTCGTTGTCGATGATTACGTTCCAAGAACGGTATATTCGCTGGAGCTCAGATGCAGGTCCTGTAAGATGAGGCCATTCATAGCCCCTATTTTCAGTCCATTCCGATAAGTGATTTATGCTGTCTCTGGCAGGATCAATAGTTACAGACAGGATGAGTACCTCCTCAGATCTGTATCCTAGATTGTCGTGGACATAATCAAGGTTTGAGGAGATAATCAAGCAGATATCGGGGCAAGATGTGTATACAAAGGCTACCACGATTACCTTGCCTTCGTGATCACTCAGCTCAAAGACATCTCCGTTCTGATCAAATAGTGTGAAATCGGGTGCTTCTGGAGGGTCTCTGTACTCTATCCCGAGGAACTCTAAGTCATCTCCCTGCCCTAGACACCCGGATGAGACGAGCAGGAACCCAACGAGGAAAACGATCGCTCTCATCCTCACTCCTCCTCCGAAATTAAAATCTTGATGTCCTCCATTGCAAGCTCTACATTCCAGTCGGTGTCACCCCACCAAACTCTCTGCCTAAGTTGCTTATCCAATATGATGGTCCCAGTCGTGTGATCGACCCAGTAGTCCAGTGGATGATGTTTCACAGTAACATCCCCTCCATCATCTTCCTGCTGTGATTCGAGTCCACATCCATTATTATCCACTTCTTCACCTTCAGGGGTTTCCAGGCATGTATCGAATCCATCCGAAACCCCATCTCCATCTGAATCGATGGAGTATGTCTGGAGTCCAACATCGAATTCTAGCCAAACTCCCTCTAGGTCTTCCACAGAACCGGTGAGATGGGGCCAGTGAAGTCCCCTCTGTTCACTGTAATTGTGCAATACAGAGCTATTGTCTGTCCATGGGTCAACTGTTATCGTTAGTATCTCCACTGATTCTCCATAGTCATCCCCGAGCATGTTGGAAAGGTAGTCGAGATTCGCACTTACTATTGGGCAGATATCTGGACATCTCGTGAATAGGAACGTGACCACAACTACCTTTCCTTCAAACTCAGAGAGTTGGAAAGGATCTCCATTTTGATCTGTAAGTATGAAATCGCTGACTGGAACTGGGGGGCTGATGTCTTCTCCATAGAATACATCGGGTTCAGAATCCCCCATGCAACCCGGCATCAGCAAAGTCAACACCAGAAAAAGAGCGATTTCCTTTTTCATATCATTTCCTCCTGATGACTATGGATAAGATTCCGATAACGGCAATCAACCCTAGTGGGGCCATGTATGAGGTCGCAGTTGTTTCGGATTTTCCGCCATCTTCGTCCCCTCCGAACGAGTATCCAGGAGGGGGGCCAGACTCATTGTGGATGTCCTCCAATAAAGTAAAATTGAGTACATTCCACAGACTTGAATTTGAGAAAATCTCGATTTGATAGTTTCCAGCAGACCAGTTTTGAGGATCGAGCCATAGCCTGCACTCATCCTCCGTACTCGACGAGTTCATACTGGATGTGATGCATTCGTACTCAATAGTGCCATCGGAGTTGCCGTCTAGGATAACAGTCCTATTTTGACTCGCTACATTGTAGAATATTAGGGTGTCATTTTGTACCACTTCAGCAGATGCAGGTTGAATCGATCCCTCTCGCATTATGAACGCGAAAGAGTTAGCACCATGGGCAGAAACCGTGGGCGATACCAGTACAATCACCATAAGAAATGCGACTGTTCCTCCTCGAGACATCCTCATTGGTCACTTGCCTCCGCTGTCCACAGTGGTGGGTAATCATATCTAGCGTCGTGATCCTCATCGAACTGAACCACGTAAACGCCTGAAACCATCTCGGAGATGAAGACGAAACCCCGTGGATCGTATTGAAGCCCCCAATCAAAAGGAATCATGCAAGAAGCCCAACAGTCAGCCATGTCGTAGCCCAGCTCAGTTGCTGGGTCGTCGATCCAATATGGGCCTGCTGGCAAGTAGTATCCCAAGGTGTGCGAAGGTGCCAATTCAGAGATTGCCTGGAAACCTCGCTCTGGCTCTGGTACGCCATTTTCCCAGACCAACTCGTCCCAGATGTGGCCATGATCTGTAATCCACACTCCAGCATGGTAGTGGGTCCAATAAACGTGCCCACTCAGTCCAGTATCCCCATTGTGCGGGCTGAAAATATAACCTCCGGGTATGTAGTGATGAGGATGCGAAGTACCGTCTGGAAGGGTACTCTCGCCGGGTAGCTTCCACTTGGAGACAAG
>CETK01157883.1_pt1 | contig 20242 bp, 22 predicted proteins | sample 361431 | NCBI WGS metagenome assembly CETK01 (sample SAMEA2622452, study PRJEB7988) | marine metagenome | biome: marine biome (ENVO:00000447); feature: surface water layer (ENVO:00002042); material: "saline water (ENVO:00002010), including plankton (ENVO:xxxxxxxx)" | depth 5 m | reverse complement strand
TGTTCGGGCCTTTCTTATGAATTAAAATTTGATTCTGAAATTAAAAAAGAGGATAAGATTTATGAGGATAATCAAGTTAAAATTATAGTTGACAAAAAGAGCATACTTTATTTAGCAGGTACCATATTAGAATATTCAGGTGGACTAAATGGAAAAGGCTTCGTATTTAATAATCCCAATGCTCAGAGAACCTGCGGTTGTGGGGAGAGTTTTTCACTTTAATAACTATGGCATACACAGAAGAAGAGTTAAAAAAAGAATTAGAAACTAAGGAATATGAATACGGGTTCTACACCGATATAGAATCAGACACATTTCCTGTGGGTTTGAATGAGGGAATAATTAGAAAAATATCAGAAAAAAAAGATGAACCAAAATGGATGACTAATTGGCGCCTGGAAGCTTTTTCAAGTTTCAAAAAAATGGTTGAACCCGAATGGTCAAATGTAAAGTACAAAAAGCCAGATTTACAAAAAATTTCGTATTACTCTGCTCCTAAACAAAAACCCAAATATAAAAGCCTTGATGAAGTTGATCCTGAGCTACTAAAAACATTTGATAAGCTTGGCATTTCCATTGCTGAACAAAAAAAGCTTTCAGGTGTTGCTGTAGATATTGTGATGGATTCAGTTTCGGTTGCAACCACTTTTAGAGACACATTAGCAAAAAAAGGGATAATTTTTTGTTCAATATCAGAAGCCATTCAAAAACACCCTGAATTAGTAAAAAGATATATTGGTACCGTTATACCTCCAAAGGACAATTATTATTCAGCTTTAAATAGTGCTGTATTCACGGATGGTTCATTCTGCTACATCCCAAAAGGAGTGCGTTGTCCAATGGAGTTATCAACTTATTTTAGAATTAATCAAGCCGGTACTGGCCAATTTGAAAGAACACTTGTCATTGCAGATGAGCAAAGTTATGTCAGTTATTTGGAAGGATGTACAGCTCCCTCTAGGGACGAAAATCAACTTCATGCAGCTGTTGTTGAATTAATAGCTCTCGATGATGCTGAAATAAAATATTCAACAGTACAAAATTGGTTTCCTGGAGACAAAAACGGAAAAGGAGGTGTTTTCAATTTTGTTACTAAAAGAGGACTTTGTCATAATAGATCAAAAATTTCTTGGACTCAAGTAGAAACCGGATCTGCTGTTACTTGGAAATACCCCTCATGTGTCTTAAAAGGAGATAATTCGATTGGAGAATTTTACTCCATAGCTGTGACTAACAACTTTCAACAAGCGGATACTGGAACAAAAATGGTTCATCTAGGCAAAAATACTCGTAGTACAATTATTTCTAAAGGTATTTCTGCGGGTAAATCACAAAATAGTTATCGTGGTCTTGTGAAAGTGGGGTCTAGAGCAAAAAATGCGAGAAATTTTTCACAGTGTGATTCATTATTAATGGGAAATAATTGTGGAGCGCATACATTTCCTTACATTGAAGCTAAAAATAATTCAGCCCAAATTGAGCACGAGGCAACTACAAGTAAAATTGGTGAAGACCAAATTTTTTATTGTAATCAAAGAGGTATTGATACAGAAAAAGCCATAGCACTTATAGTTAATGGGTTCAGTAAAGAGGTTCTCAATAAACTTCCAATGGAATTTGCTGTTGAAGCACAAAAACTTCTTGAAATTAGTTTAGAAGGAAGTGTTGGCTAATTTTTTTCATACTTAAATTAACCTAAATAGCGAAGTAATGTTAACAATTGAAAATTTACATGCAAAAGTTGAAGGCAGACCAATCTTAAATGGTATCGACCTTCACGTAAAAGCTGGTGAGGTACATGCGATCATGGGACCAAACGGATCAGGCAAAAGTACTTTGTCTTCTGTTATTGCTGGGAATGAAGATTATGATGTCACACAAGGTAAAATTTTATTAAAGGGGAAAGATTTATCTGGGCTTGATCCTGAAGAAAGAGCACATCTGGGAATCTTTTTATCTTTTCAATATCCTGTTGAAATACCGGGTGTAACTGTTACAAATTTTATAAAAACAGCAATAAATGCAAATAGGAAGGCGCAAGGGTTAAGCGATTTGGGAGCAAGTGAATTACTTAAAAAAATAAGAGAAAAGTCTACTTTATTGGACATTGATTCAAAATTTTTATCCCGATCTCTAAATGAAGGTTTTTCTGGAGGTGAAAAAAAACGAAATGAAATTTTTCAAATGGCTATGTTAGAGCCAACTTTGGCAATACTAGATGAAACAGACTCTGGACTAGACATTGATGCTTTGAAAATAGTAGCAAATGGGGTGAATAAGTTTAAAGCTAAAAAAAATGCAGTAGTTGTTATAACACACTATCAGCGTCTTTTAGAATATATAGTGCCTGATTTTGTACATGTCCTTTTTGGAGGGAAGATTGTAAAATCTGGGACAAAAGAGTTAGCACATGAGTTGGAGGCAAAAGGGTACGATTGGATAAAAGAATTAGCATAAATGGAATTTAAAGAGAAATTAATTTCATCCTATTTAGCTTTTGAAGAAGATTTAGATTTATTGGATAGTGTCCATCAAAATCGAGCAAAAGCATTAAAAGTATTCGAAAAAAAAGGATTTCCATCAAAAAAAGATGAATCTTGGAAGTATACATCTTTGAGAGCACTAGTTAATTTTGACTATGCACTTTTTCCGAGATCTGAAGCAAGTATTGAATTAAAAGAGGTCAAAAAATATTTTCTATACGACACTGATACTTACAAGGTAATTTTTATTGACGGCGTTTATAGCCCTTTTTTATCAAATACTACTCATGATGGTTTAGATGTTTGTTTGATGTCCGCGGCCCTTACTAAACCAAAATACAGAAATTTAATAAATACATATTTTAACAAAATTGCAAGTTTAGAGGAAAGTCTCACAGCCTTAAATACTTCTTACACCAAGGAAGGAGCGTTTATTTATATACCTAAAAAAACTGTTGCGGAAAAACCCATTGAGATTATTCATTTCGCATCTGGAAAAGAGCATTCTCTTTGGCTTCAGCCCAGAAATTTAATTGTTGTTGATAAAAACTCTCAAGTTCAAATTATTGAAAGGCACCAAAGTTTAAAAGATCACCCAGTAGTTACAAACAGTGTTACAGAAGTTTATGCTCATGAGGAAGCATTTGTGGACTATTATAAATTGCAAAACGATTTAACATCAGCATCATTAATTGATAATACTTACATACAACAAGCAAAAAATAGTCATGCTAGTGTTCACACATTTTCTTTAGGTGGTAAGCTAGTTAGAAATAACCTACGATACTATCACACAGGGCAGCATATATTATCAACTCTAAAAGGGGTTACTATTTTAGAAGGTAGACAGCACGTTGACCATTCAACAATGGTTCATCATTCTCATCCAAATTGTGAGAGCCATCAAGATTACAAGGGTATTTTCTCTGAGCGTTCTGAGGGTGTCTTTAATGGGCAAATACTTGTAGAGAAGATCGCACAAAAAACTAATGCTTTTCAACAAAATAATAATGTCCTATTAGATGATAAAGCAACCGTAAATAGCAAACCTCAACTTGAAATTTACGCAGATGATGTTAAATGCTCCCATGGTTGTACAATTGGCCAGATGGATGAAGAAGCATTATTTTATCTTCGGTCAAGAGGTATTCCTAAGAAAGAAGCTAAGGCTTTAATGACATATGCCTTTGCAAATAATGTACTTGAAAGTGTAAAACTTCCTTCTTTAAAAAAGAGGATTAACGGACAAATTGCAAGAAAGCTTGGTGTGAATCTAGGATTTGAATTGTAATGATAGATATTTTTAAAATCCGAGAAGACTTTCCTATACTAAGCAGGAAAGTAAATGGGCAAAAGCTCATTTACCTTGATAATGCTGCAACTTCTCAAACTCCTCAGCAAGTAATTAATGTGATTGTCGATTATTACACACATTTAAATTCAAATATTCATAGAGGTGTCCACAAGCTAAGTCAGGAGGCAACAGATGCTTATGAAAAAGCAAGAATAAAAATACAACAGCATTTTAATGTTGCTAAGCCCTATGAAATTATTTTTACCTCTGGAACAACAGAAAGTATAAATTTAGTAGCATCAGGATTTAGCAAATTATTGAAACCAGAAGATGAATTAGTTATTTCAGCATTAGAACACCATTCTAATATTGTTCCTTGGCAAATGTTATGTGAAAAAACTGATGCTAAACTTAAGGTTATTCCTATGACTCAAAATGGGAACTTAGACATTGAGACTTACAAAAAAATTCTTAATGAAAAAACAAAATTAGTTTTTGTAAACCATGTTTCAAATGCCTTGGGTACTATAAACCCAGTTGATCAAATTATTGAAATGGCACATAAAAATGGCGCTTATGTATTAATAGACGGTGCACAAGCGTGTGCTCACATGAAACCCGATTTACAGGAAATGAATGTTGATTTTTACGTGACTTCAGCTCACAAGTTGTACGGCCCAACAGGAGTTGGTATGCTATATGGTAAAGCAGAACTATTGCAGAAATTACCTCCTTATCAAGGTGGAGGTGAAATGATTTCTAGTGTTACATTTGAAAAAACAACTTATGCAGATCTCCCACACAAATTTGAAGCAGGCACTCCAAATATAGCTGGAGGCATTGCTTTTGGTGCAGCTTTGGATTATATGAATACGATAGGATTTGAAAACATAGTAAAATACGAGAATGATCTACTAAAATATGCTACCGAAGAAATAAAAAAAATTGATGGGATTAAAATTTATGGCGACTTAGAGAAAAAAACTGCAGTTATTTCATTCAATATAAAAAATATACACCCATATGATATAGGTAGTATTCTTGATCAAATGGGCATTGCTGTAAGAACTGGTCATCATTGTGCGCAACCTATTATGGATTATTTTGAAATTCCAGGAACTGTAAGAGCATCATTTTCCTTTTATAATACTTTTGACGAAATTGATATTATGGTTAAAGGAGTTCAAAAGGCAGTTAAAATGTTACAATAATTTAATAATTTTAAAAATGAGTGAAATTGAGTCTATACAAAAACAAATTATTGAAGAGTTTTCATTTTTTGAAGATTGGACTCAACGTTATGAATATATGATAGAATTGGGGAAGGCTTTACCTTTAATAGATAAAAGACATAGAACTGAGGAAAATATAATTAAGGGTTGTCAAAGTAAAGTTTGGATTCATGCTAACTTAGAAGGAGATAAGGTGAGATTTACAGCTGACAGCGATGCTATAATAACTAAAGGTATTATAGCAATTTTAATAAGAGTATTTTCAAATCAGCACCCAAGCTCAATTATTAAATCTAATATTGATTTTATTGATAATATTGGACTTAAAGAACATTTGTCTCCAACACGAGCAAATGGACTCCTTTCGATGGTCAAACAAATAAAAATGTATGCTATAGCTTTTCAAACGCAATTAAATTAAAATTTTATGTCAGAAGAAATGGATACTAGTATTTTGGGAGAAAAAATTGTTGGTATATTAAAAACCATTTTTGATCCTGAAATTCCTGTAGATATTTACGAATTGGGATTGATTTATGACGTTTTAGTCAATGAAGATTTTGAAGTAAAAATTTTGATGACCTTAACCACACCTAATTGTCCTGTAGCGGAAACCTTACCGAAGGAAGTTGAGGAAAAAGTTAAATCCCTTGATGAGGTTAAGTCTGCTGAAGTTGAGATAACTTTTGACCCACCTTGGACGAAAGATTTAATGAGTGAAGAAGCTAAACTTGAATTAGGAATGCTCTAAGGTTCTAGGTCTATGGAAAACACAATTGTAAATAAAGTTTCTAACAGCTCCCTTGTAATAGTAGATCTGCAAGACTACAAGTCAAATGGAGTAAGAAGTTTAGTTGATATTTCTCAATGGTTAGAGGATGGGTTGCTTAGAGAAAAGTCATTTAGGCAGTTACTAAAAGAACATAATTGGTCCCAATATAAAGATCACTTAGTTGCTCTTGACTGCTCAGTAGAAGCTATTTTACCTGCATGGGCCACACTTTTAATAACTACTTATTTGTCACCACATGCAAAAACTGTCATATTAGGGAGTTTAAACGACCTTGAAAAGCATCTATTTTCTAAAACAATTGATCAATTAGATTTAGAAAAATTTAAAGGGAAACCACTGATTATAAAGGGTTGTTCGGATTATTCCATACCGGAGGCATCCTACATTAATTTAATACAAAGATTACAAAAAGTGGCAAAAAGTATATTCTATGGAGAAGCATGCTCGTCTGTACCTTTATGGAAAGCAAAAAAATAGTATTGAACGGGTTTAAATCCAAAATTTTAATCATTACCTATTATTGGCCTCCTTCAGGTGGATCGGGCGTTCAGCGGTGGATGTATTTTGCTAAATATTTAAAGAAACTAGGATATTTACCATTTGTAATAACGGTAGATGAATCTAGAGCATCATATCCAGTTCTAGACCACTCTTTAAATGAGGAAATAAAAGACTTAAGAGTCATTAAAACACGAACTTTCGAACCATTAAAATGGTATTCAAGGATAATTACTGGAGACCAAAAATTTGGAATACCACAAGGTGAAGTAAAAACAAATAATTTATTTATGAAATTTGCTGCATATATAAGGGGAAACCTTTTTGTGCCTGATGCAAGAAAAGGTTGGATCAATTTCGCATATCGAGCCGCGTTTAATTTAATTAAAGAAGAAAAAATTAAAAAAATAATAACCACAGGACCTCCTCATTCAACACATTTAGTTGGCTTAAGGCTCAGGAAATATTATGATTTTAATTGGTGGGTTGATCTAAGGGATCCTTGGACAGATATTTTTTACAACACTTCATTATATCGTTCTAAAAAAGCTATTTCTAAAGATGAAAAACTTGAGAAACAAGTAATTCAAAATGCAAATGGAGTCATAACTACTGCTGGTGGAATTTTAATAGATAAGCTTAAATTGAAAGCTCCAAACCAAAAGTTCATAACTCTACCTAATGGGTATGATTCTAGGCTCATGAAAATAACCAAATCTTTACCTAAGAAAAATGGATTTCATATTGTTTATACAGGATTACTTACAGAAAATCAAAATTATAAAGTTCTTTTAGAGGTTTTAAAAAAGCTTTCAAATTATTATAGAATTTGCTTTACGATAGCAGGAAATATAAACTCTAATATTATTAATGAAATTAAATCTAAAATACCTAAAGCAGATTTTGAGTATTTAGGTTATCTAACTCATTCAAAAGCAGTCGCACTTATGAAAAGTGCAGATCTTTTGTGTAATTTCATTTTTAATGAAGCTGAAAATCAAATGATATCGGGGAAATTATTAGAGTATCTAGCAACTGAAATTCCAATATTATGTATTGGAAGTCCAGATACTGAAACATCGAAAATTTTATTAGAAGCCACTAATGTCTGTATAGCTAAAGATTATGAAAAAAATATTATTGAAGATTATATAAAAAACTTAATTGATTTTGAAAAAAAACCTAAAAATAAGTCTTTAAATATAAAGAATTGGAGCCGAGAGGAAATTACAAAACGCTTAATCAAAGAAGTTTTACTTAAAAGTTAATTAAGCAGAATAAAAATTATTTTCTTTTATATACTCCCAACTTTTAATTGGCATTTGTGTACTCACATCAGCACCTTCATGAATTTTTTTTCTTATCTCAGAGGAGCTAATTGTTAAATTTGGAGCTTTGGGCCAAAGAATTTTTGAATGTTCTAAAAACTTTTTTGGAATTGACTTATCTATTTTTCTTGGATAAATCAATAATTCAAATCCATCTAAAATTTTATCATAATTTTTCCACTTATCAAAAGAAATAAGATTATCAGCCCCCAATATGAGTTTAAATACCTTATAAGGGTATTGTTTTTTTAATTTTGTGAGAGTTGTATGAGTATAATTTGGTTTAGGCAGTTTAAATTCAATCGTATTGACTTTAAATTTTGCATAAGATACTAGCGCTCGAGATACTATTTTAAAACGTTCAGTCTCATCTAATAGATCAGTTGCTTTTTTCCACGGATTATGAGGTGTAATTACAAACCAAATAAAATCAAGTTCAGCTTTTTTATGAAAAAAAGAAGCTAGCTCTATATGGCCATTATGTATAGGATTAAAAGTACCAAAAAATAAACCAATTTTCTCCATTTAAAAATTTATTATTACGATCAAGATTTTATGAATTCATTTACTATTTCTATTAATTTATTTTTTGTTACTATAAAATCATCATTTACAATTACCACATCAAATTTTTTTGATAAGGGTAATTCTTCCGCTGATTTTTTAAGCCTATATTTGATTTTTTCATCACTTTCAGTATCCCTTTTTCTGAGTCTTATTTCCAACTCCTTAATTGAGGGAGGCATAACAAAAATGGATAATGTATTTTTGGGATATTGATTTTTTATTTTAATACCACCATAAACATCAATATCGAAAAGCACATGTTTTCCAGATTCCCAAATTCTTTTAATCTCATTTTTTAATGTTCCATAAAAGGTTCCTTTGTAAACTTCTTCATACTCTAAAAAAGCATTTTCATTGATTTTTTCCACAAACTCATCATAACTCAAAAAGTAATAATCTAAATTATTCTTTTCTTTTTTTCTTGGAGCTCTAGAGGTTGCAGAAACTGAAAAACCAAGATTGAGTTTTTCCTTTAATAGCTCTTTAACGAGTGATGTTTTACCACTTCCTGACGGAGCCGATAAGACAACAAATTTTCCTGAATCCAATCTATAAAATGTTAAGGAGTTGCTCTTTAATTTTCTCTAATTCGTCTTTCATTTGAACAACAATTTTTTGGAGATGGGCATCATTAGCTTTTGAACCTATAGTATTTATCTCTCTTCCAATTTCTTGAGCAATAAAGCCAAGTTTTTTTCCATTAGGAGAATCTTCATTTTTAACTTCCCGAAAATATTTGATATGATTTATTAAGCGGACTTTTTCCTCTGTTATATCAAATTTCTCAAGGTAGAATATCATCTCTTGCTCAAATCGATTAGCATCAATTTCAATCTTGAGACTTTGTATTGATGTCAAAAGCTTTTCTCTCATTTTTTCAATCCGTTTAGGCTCTAATTCAACAACATCTTTTAGATGTGAATCAATTAAATTTAATCTTAATTCGATGTCTTTTGCCATTTCAAGACCCTCATTTTTCTGAAAACCTTTTATATCATTGATAGCCATATCTAGATTAGATAAAAGAATCTTTTTTTCTTCCTTATCCAATTCTTCTTTTTCCGAAGAGAAGGCGTCAGGTAAACGCATTGCCATTGATATTCGCTCACTTTCGGTTGACGATCCAATTTCTTCCAATTGTTTGATGTAAGCTTTGACTATTTTGTTGTTAATCGATGTAGGTGCTGTATCTCCGGTATATTCAACATGAATATTTAAATCAATTTTACCCCTTTGCATCTTATTTGCTAGTTTTTTTCTAATCTCAGGGTCTAGAGGTCTTAAGTAGTTAGGGGTTCTGATTGTAATATCTGTATTCTTACTATTTAATGATCGTATTTCAACACTAATGCACTTGCCATTGTATTGGAATTCCTTTTTTCCAAAACCTGTCATGGATAGTATCATATTAATTTAACTATAGCCTCCTAATCTTTATGTTTCTAAATGAAACTTTATTTCCATGATCCTGTAAACCTATTTTTCCTGATTTTAGTTTAGCAAATTTTTTGTACTCACATTCGTCACTAAATTTCGAATTTGCAATTAGTGAATCCCATTTTTCTCCACTTAATGGGAATTCAAGAATTTTGGTTCCATTAAGTTTCACGCTTCCCTTGTTAATACTGTGATCTATAGTCAATAAAAAATGGTTCCATTGACCAGCAGGCTTACAAACTTCTTTATTAGGCTCGACAAGATCATAAACTGCACCGGCTTGATGGAATTTTGGTTTTTCTTTAGCATCGGGATGCCTTTCGTTGTCAATAATTTGTATCTCTGGTGCAGTTAGATAAGGTTTACTAAGATTTTCATCTTCTTGAACTCCCCAAAAAATTCCACTGTTTCCACCCTCTGAAATATTCCATTCTATCGAAAGTTGAAAACTTTTGAAAATTTTATCTGTTACAAGTGCGTGGACATAGTCTCCTTTAGGAATCAAGTTAGGGTCAAAGGTAAGAACTCCTTTTTTTGCAATCCATACAGACTTAACGCCTCTCCGATTATAGCGATGCCAACCATTTAAAGTTTTACCATCAAAAAGAGATTCCCAATTGTCGCTATTTTCATGAATAAAATATTCATTATTATTTTCATTACTTAAAAACAAAAACATCATTAGTAAAAAGGCAATAATATTTTTCATGGATTTATAGGTTTAAAATATTTTTTAATAGCTGTTCATCGATTTCACCTCCTGCAAAATCATCGAAAGTCTTTTGAGTAGCTTCAATTATATGATTTTTAATAAAGGGAGCACCTTCTTTAGCTCCTTGATCAGGGCTCTTGATACAACACTCCCATTCCATTACAGCCCACACGTCGCAACCATATTCAGTAAGTTTAGTAAATATAGATTTAAAGTCAATTTGACCGTCTCCTGGAGAACGATAACGACCTGCACGGTCAATCCAATCACCATAACCTCCGAAAGCACCTTTTTTGCCTGTTGGTTTAAACTCAGAATCTTTCACATGAAATGATTTAATAAACTCATGGTAGTGATCAATATACTCAATATAATCTAGCTGTTGTAAAACAAAATGACTTGGATCATATAAAATATTTACTCTCTTGTGTTTATTTGTTGCTTCAAGAAAACGTTCAAATGTAACACCATCATGAAGGTCTTCACCAGGATGAATTTCGTAACAAACGTCGACCCCATTTTCATCATATATATCTAAAATAGGGATCCATCTTTTTGCCAACTCAGCGAATCCAAGTTCTACAAGTCCTTCAGGTCTTTGAGGCCAAGGATGCCATGTATGCCAAAGTAAAGCACCTGAGAAAGTAGCATGAGTTTTTAATCCTAGGTGATTGCTTGCTTTTGCTGCTTTTTTCATAGTCTCTACTGCCCAATCTGTCCTTGCTTTAGGATTATTTTTCACAGCGTCTGGTGCGAAGTTATCAAACATTAAATCATAAGCTGGATGTACAGCAACTAGTTGACCTTGTAGATGAGTTGAAAGTTCTGTGATTTCTAATCCAAACGAATTTATATTTCCTTTTAGTTCGTCACAGTATGTTTTGCTTTCAGCTGCCTTATCTAAATCAATAAGAAATGATTCCCATGTAGGGATTTGAATTCCCTTATAACCCAGATCAGAGGCCCACTTACACATCCCTTCTAGAGAGTTAAAAGGGGCTTTATTATCGACAAATTGGGCAAGAAAAATCCCAGGCCCCTTAATTGTTTTCATGTTCTTTCCAAGCTTAGCCATATATTTCCATTTTTATGCGATTCAACAACTTTTTCTATAAATAACATGCCCCTGACACCATCATTCATTGTGGGATACTCTCCATCAAACGCAGTCTCATTTCTGAGGCCCTTGGCAACACCTTTATAGATATTACCCATAGCATCAAAGATTCCCTCGGGATGCCCGCCGGGAAGTTTTGTTCCATCTGCTGCAACTTCAGATACGTAAGCGTGACCAGGTTTAATTATTCTTTTTGGCTGATCATCAGTGATGTGATACAGTATATTTGGATTTTCTTGCTCCCACTTGAAAGCCCCTTTTTTACCATAAACTGCTACAGTTAATCCATTTTCTTCTCCCGTAGCAATTTGGCTGGCACGAATTACTCCTTTTACTTTTTCAGAAAAACGAATAAGAACTGTACCGTCTAAATCTAATTCATTGTCATCATATAGCATGTTTAGATCTGAAAGTATATATTTTACTTCCATACCTGTTAAATATTCAGTCATCTGAAATGCGTGGGTTCCAATATCACCAATGCACGAACTAATTCCTGCTTTTTTTGGATCCAGACGCCAAACATTTTTTCTTATCTCAGGATCATGTATAACTGGATTGATCCAACCTTGATAGTATTGTACATCTATTTTCTGGATCTCTCCGATTTCATCTGAAGCTATCATATGTTTCATATGCCTAACCATGGGGTAGCCCGTGTAAGTATAAGTAACAGCAAATATTAATTTGTTCCTCTTTTGAAGTGTCTCTAGCTCAACGGCCTCATCATATGAAGTAGTTAAAGGTTTTTCACAGATAACGTTAAAACCATTCTCTAGCAACTTCTTTGCCATTGGGAAATGCAAAAAATTTGGAGTAAGAACAGAAACTACTTCAATACGTTCCTCACTAGGTTTTTTTATTTCTTCCTCTATAAAAGTATCAAAGTCAACGTAAACTCTTTTAGTATCTAAACCAATCTTTTTGGCAAATTTTATATTTTCTTCATAATCAGGATTAAACACGCCTCCAACTATTTGATATCGATCATACATATTTGAAGCAACACGATGTAATACACCAATTAATGAGTCACCACCCCCACCTAATATTCCAAGTTTAATTTTATTCATACTGTTTTTATTTTAATAGTTTCATTCTTAAAAAGAAATAAAAATAAAGTTAAAACAACAAAAGAAAAAATAGCAGGTTGAAACCATATATTCTTCCATAAATGACCCGAATCAGTAATGTATTGGTCGGTTAACCATCCTGCAAATCTGAATCCAATAAGCATTCCGACACCATAAGTCGCCAAGGTTATTAACCCTTGTGCAGTACTTTTATATTTTTCACCAGCTTTGAAGTCAGTATATATTTGGCCTGAAACAAAAAAGAAATCATAGCATACACCATGAAGAACTATTCCAAAAATTAACATCCATGCTTGGCTTCCCACATTTCCATATGCAAACAAAATATAGCGTATCCCCCAAGCTAAAATACCCACAATCAATGCATTTTTAATTCCATATCTTTTAATAAAAACGGGAAGTAGAAGTAAGAACAATACCTCTGAAATTTGTCCAAAAACCATTTTCGAGGCAGCCGCTTTCATCCCTATTTCATTTAAAAACTGATTAGCATGTTGATAATAAAATGCTAAGGGGATACAAATAAGAATTGATGCAATAAAGAAGAACAAAAACCCCCTGTCTTTTAACATAGACAAAGCATCAATACCCAAAATTTCACGATAAGATATTCTTTTGTTAGCACCTAATTTTGGAGGCGTATTAGGGAGAGTAAAACAATAAAGCCCTAGCAGGGCAGACGCAGCTGAAGACATGTAGAAAGAATATTTTAATGTTTGGTTCCCTTCCCATTCAAAGAAACCAATTACTAATCCAGCTACTATCCAACCTACGCTTCCTAAAACTCTGATTGACGCAAATTGTTTTGACGGGTCTTCCATTTGGTTAAATGCCACGGAATTTGATAAGGCTAATGTGGGCATATACAAAAGCATATAGATAAAAATGTAAGGATAAAAATTTGAAAAATCGCTAGAGTTGCTGGCAACATACAATAATAATGCACCCATAATGTGAAGAATACCTAAAATTTTCTGAGCTTCAAAATAGCGATCTGCAATTAATCCAATAACAAAAGGAGCAATTATAGCACCTATAGATTGTGTCTCATAAGCTAGTGCAAGTTGCCCACCAGATGCCTTAAATTCTTGAGAAAGAAATGTACCCATTGTGACAAACCATCCTCCCCAAATAAAAAATTCAAGGAAAAAAAGTAAAGAAAGTTGGATACGCTTAAGCAGGGCCATCTTTAAATTTTAGAAGCTGCTTTTTCTAATAATTTTTTTGTCGCAATTATACCGTCTATTTCTGAGAGCTTGTTACCTTCATATTCTACACCTATATATCCGGTATATCCGGCATCTTTCGCAATTGATAATAATTTATAGTAGTCTAATACAGTCTCATCTCCATTAGAATCAAATTCATACGATTTTGCACTCAGACCAAACGCTCTAGGCAACATTTCTGAAATCCCTAAATAAGGGTCGTATAAATCCCTACAATTTTTGTCCCTTAAAGCTCCATAACCCTCACTCATACAAAAGTTGCCAAAATCTGGTAAAGTTCCACAATTTTCTAAATCCACTTGGTTTATAACTTTCATCAATAAACTTGCATTGGATGATAATCCTCCATGATTTTCAACAATTACATTTATGTTCATAGGTTTAGCGTATTTAGAAAGCACGTTAAGGCTTTCTACTGAATAGTTAATCCAGTTTTCTATTTCTTTTTCTCCTTTGAGATTTACTCTTATCGCTGAACAATTCATTTTGCTAGCAGCCTTAATCCAAGTTTTGTGATTTTCCACAGCCAACTTTCTTTCTTCAATATTGGAACTCGCTAAATTACCTTCACCATCAATCATAATAAGAACATTTTTTAAATTGTACTTAGCAGCAAGCTCATTGTTTCTTGTAATAAACTCTTCTATCGCTGATGCTTTGTCTTGACTCCCTGTTACATCTGAATATAAAGCGCTTACATATTCTAATCCTTCAAAACCTAAATCATGCGCAATTTTTGCAAAGTCATACGGAGATACTTTACCTTCCCATATAGAATTATGTATAGACCATTGAGCTAAAGAGGTCTTAAAAAATTTTTCCTGGTTTGAGTTCTGGGCTTTAATTTCATTTTTACACGAGAATTGACTCAAAAAACAAAAAATCAATAAAGTAGTTTTAGTTAAGTTATTTAAATTCATTCGTTTCATTTGTATCATTTGTCTTATTTATTGACTTAAATTTATATAAAATATAATGATCAAGGAAGAAATTATATATATTTGATCACTTACAAAGAATAGGTACTTTCTATTTATGGAAACCAAATTTGATGCAATTGTCGTTGGGACAGGAATAAGTGGTGGTTGGGCAGCTAAAGAGCTCTGTGAAAAAGGGTTAAAAACTTTAGTTTTAGAAAGAGGACACATGGTCAGGCACATAGAGGATTATCCCACAATGTATGACGATCCATGGGACTACAAAACAGGAGATATTATTACAAAAGAAACAAGGAGAGTTCAGGGCAAACAAAGTAGAACAGGCTATACAACAACCGAATCAAGCAAACATTTTTTTGTCAATGATTTAGAGCATCCATACAATGAAAAAAATAGATTTGATTGGATGAGAGGTTACCACGTTGGAGGGAGATCCCTTACATGGGGTAGACAGTCTTACCGCTTGACAGATTTTGATTTTGAGGCCAATCTAAAGGAAGGAATTGCTGTTGATTGGCCAATTAGATATAAAGATATTGCCCCTTGGTATGATTATGTTGAAGGGTATATTGGAGTAAGTGGAGAAAATGTTGGGCTACCCCAATTTCCTGACGGAAATTATTTAAAACCAATGGAACTGAATGTTGTGGAAAAACAATTACAGTCCTCATTAGCTAAAAACTATAACGATCGAATACTTACGATAGGTAGGACAGCTATAATAACCGAAGGGACTAAACCAGGCCTTGGGAGAGTTGCCTGCCAGTATAGATCCAGATGTAGAAGGGGATGCCCATATGCTTCTTATTTTAGTAGTAATTCCTCAACTCTACCTGCAGCTGAAAACACAGGAAACATGACTTTAAAAACTAATTCTATAGTTCATAAAATTGTATATGATAAAGAGAAAAGAAGAGCGACAGGAGTTGAACTAATTGATTCAGAAACTAAAGAAGTCTTCAATTTAAATGCTAAAATAATCTTTTTATGTGCTTCTTCTATTCCATCAACTTCAATTTTGATGCAATCAAAATCTGATGCTTTCCCTAATGGCATGGGTAACAGATCTGATCAGCTTGGAAGGAATATAATGGATCACCACCTAGGTGTTGGTGCATCAGCTTCTACTGAAGAATTTAGTGATAAATACTATTTTGGGAAAAGAAATAATGGAATTTATATTCCACGTTTTAGAAATATAGGTGGAAATACAAATAAAAAGGATTTCTTGCGAGGATATGGTTACCAAGGAGGAGGCTCTAGAAATGGGAGAACTTCAAATATTGCTGAATACGGAGCTGTATTTAAAGAAGAAATTTTAAAACCAGGTGAGTGGAAAATTAGTTTGGGCGGCTTCGGTGAAGTATTACCTTACGAGCAAAACAGAATGACTTTGGATTACAGCAAACCCGATAAATGGGGACTACCAACTGTAACATTTGATGCAACTATAAAAGAAAACGAACTCAATATGAGAAAAGACATGCAGCAACAGGCATTAGAAATGTTAGATGCTGCTGGATTTAAAGATGTTGAAGGCTATGACAGAGATTATGCAATTGGTTTAGGAATTCATGAGATGGGTACTGCCAGGATGGGAAAAGATCCTAAAACATCTGTTTTAAATAGACACAATCAAATCCATGATGTTCCAAATGTTTTTGTTACCGATGGGTCCGCAATGACATCTGCAAGTAATGTAAACCCTTCATTAACTTACATGGCATTGACTGCAAGAGCTGCAAATTATGCTGTAGAAGAATTAAAAAAAATGAATTTATAGAAATAAATTATTACTGAAATAAAAATGAATAGAAGAAAAGTATTGAAAAACTTGGGAGCAACAATTGGAATCACAACACTGCCACCGACTATCCTAAGTATTTTTGAAAGTTGTCAAAAAAATAATTTAAAGAAATTATTATCATTTAATATTGAACAATTTGAATTTGTTTCAAGTATTATTGATATTATTATTCCTAGAACCGATACTCCTGGCGCAATCGATTTGAATTTAAATAAGTTTATTGATATCTACATTGAAGAGGTTTTATATAAAAAGGAAAAAGAAAATTTTTTAAAAGGTCTAGATATATGTAAAAAAAATATTCAAACATTTGATGACAAAAGCCTTAAAGTACTTCTAGATAAATATCTTAAAATTGATGACAACCTTGCAGACAAATATGATGATATGATTTCAGATTATGAAGATGATTTAAAAAATGGCAGAAAATCGGTATTAGATGAAAATATTTTGGAATATACGTTTATAAAAAAACTGAGAGATTATACGGTTATGTCCTTCAGGATAAATGAGTTCATAGCAAAAAATGAAATGGAATATTTACCTGTGCCGGGGAAATATGATGGTTGTATTGACCTTCAAGAAGCAACCGGAGGAAAAGTTTGGGCACTTTAGAATTCTATTTTACTATTAACTTACCTCTCATTAATTGCCAGTGACCAGGGAATGTACATAAAAAAGTGTAATATCCTTTCTTTGGTGCTTCAAAGGTTATAGTATCACTTTCTCCTCCCCCCAAAAGCTTTGTATATGCTATAGTTTGATCACCCTCTGGGATATAATCTGTTTTCCTAGCCATAGCTGCTTTCTCAGCAAATTCACTCACGTTGGTGTCAGCTTTTAAGAGTACAAAATTATGACCCATACCAACTTTAGGAAACTTACCAGTATGATTTAGAGTTAATGTAATTTTCTTTCCAGCCGGTACTAATAAGATTTTCTTATCAAACTTCATTGTATCATTCGAGTTAATGATAATATTTGTACTTAATTCGTCTTCAGATTTTTGTTCTGTTTTATTAGTTTTTTGTTTTTCTGAAGCCTTTGAATTTCCACAAGCATTAATTAATAACACTATTAATAAAAAGTAAATAATCTTTTTCATTTTTTTTTTTTTTCAAAAATAGAAAAAGAATAGATTTATAAAAAAGATTTTATGTTTTTAAAAGAATTTGAAATAAGATGGAATGATCTAGATGCAAATAGGCATCTAGCAAATATTTCATTTTTAAGTTTCGCAAGTGATACAAGAATGAAATTTTTAAAAAATATAGGTTTATCACATTCAAAGCTGATGCAACTGTCTATTGGACCAGTTGTTTTCAACGAACACCTTTTCTATTTCAAAGAGATATTTCCAGATGAAAAAATTAGAGTCTCATTTGAATTAGCTGCCTTAAGTAAAGATGGTACCTTTTTTGAGTTTGAGCATAATTATTATAATGATAAGGGTGAAAATTTAGCTCGATGTGAAATGTCTGGGGGGTGGATAAACCTTAAATCAAGAAAACTTACTTCTTTACCTAATGATATCTTGAAAAAATTTCAGACAAGTAATAAAACAACTTCATTTAAAGAAATTTCATCTAAGGATACAAGAAGATGGAATAGAGAACCTAGAGACTTAGATTGATAAATTTCAAAAGATATTTATTTATCAAGACCAACTTTTGAACTTTTCTTTGAAACCAGATAAACTCCAGTAAAAACAAGAATACAAGCAAAAAACTTTACACTGTCTAAAATGTCATTCCCAGTAATCACCGCGTAAATTATAGTTATAAGTGGCTGTAAGTAAGTCAAGCTACCAATTACTGTAGGGGCTAATTTTTTTAAAGCATACACATTAAGCATATAAGTTAAAAAAGTGGTTCCAATTACTACAAAACTCATTCGCCAAATTGCCTCAAATGGTAGTGTGCTCCATGATACCTGACTAAATTCAGAGTATGTAAATGGGAAGGTATAAATCATTCCAAGGAGAAACATCCATTTCATTAGTGTAATTGTATTGTATTTTTTTGTGATTGGCTTAACTAAGACAAGATATGCTCCAAAGCTAATTGCATTAATTAAAAGAAGTATATTACCAAATGAAATATTAGGTGCATTTATAACTTTTGTATTGCTCCCACAAATAATAAGCATTATCGCGCCAATAAAGCCTAAAAAAATACCTATGACTTTATGAGTGGTGAGTCTTTCTTTCAAAAAGAATGCTGAAAGAACTAAAATAATAATTGGTGTTAAAGTTACAATTACACCACTATTAATGGGTGTAGATAACTGAAGTCCTTTAAAAAACATTAACATGTTTATGCACATTCCCAATAGTGCAGCTGAGGCAATTCTGAAGTAGTCTTCACGATGAATTTTTTCATTTTTTATAAATAAACTTAAAAGCCAAAACAAAAACCCAGCACCAAAAACCCTTAACATTATAAATCCAAAAGGGCCAATATAATGTGGCATTACTACTTTTGCTATAGTATGATTTAAACCATAAATGGTTGTTGCACCTAGAGCTGCAAAAAAAGCTAATATTCTACTGTTCACCTAAAAACTTTTTCATTTTAATAATCACATTAGAAGAATTTCCGATGAAAAGATTGTTGTCATAAGCAAGCATAGGTCTTTTTAGAAAAGTGTAATGTTCCAAAAGTAACTTATTGTAATCATTTTCTTCTAAGACTTTATTTCTTAAGCCAGGAGTCTTAAAAAGCTTTGCTCTTTTATTAATTAAATTTTCATAGCATCCTTCAATTTTGTATAAATAGTTTAATTGATCCTTATTTATAGGAGTTTTTTTGATATCTATTTTTTGAATGGAATCATTCAAATCAAGATCCTTGATAATACGCATACATGTTTCACACGTACTTAAATAATAAAATACCCTCATATTAAAATTTTCTTTGCAAAGAAAAATCATTTTATCATAAAGAGTATATTTTTTGCAAAATCAAATAACTTTACCTAGCATTAAATTATAGTAATGAAAAAAAAACTTCATTTTAATACAGCCACTATTCATGGAGGTCAGTCTCCAGACAAAGCCTACGGAGCAGTAATGCCACCAATTTACCAAACCTCAACGTACGCTCAGAAAAGCCCAGGAAAGCATAAAGGATTTGAATATAGTCGAACTCATAACCCTACTAGAGAAGCATTAGAAAAATCTCTAGCTAATATTGAATCTGGTAATTTTGCTTTTGCTTTTGGATCAGGTCTTGCTGCAATGGACGCAGTTTTGAAAACACTTAAACCTGGCGATGAAATTATTTCAACTGATGATCTTTATGGAGGGTCCTACCGATTATTTACCAAAATATTCAAGGATTTTGGGTTAAATTTTCAATTCGTATCAATGTACGATACAAAAAACATTTCTAATGTTTTAAATGACAAAACTAGGTTAATTTGGATTGAAACCCCAACCAACCCTATGATGAATATAATAGATATTAAATCCGTTGTTGATTTAGTTAAAGGCAGAGATATTTTAGTAGCAGTAGATAATACTTTTGCTTCTTCTTATATTCAACAACCACTTAAAATGGGGGTAGATATTGTCATGCATTCTGCTACTAAATATCTTGCTGGACATTCAGATGTTATATTGGGTGCTTTGATAGTAAATGATAAAAACTTAGCAGAACGTCTTAGATTTATCCAAAATGCTAGTGGTGCTGTTTGTGGACCAATGGACAGTT
>CETK01019850.1_pt1 | contig 20317 bp, 32 predicted proteins | sample 361431 | NCBI WGS metagenome assembly CETK01 (sample SAMEA2622452, study PRJEB7988) | marine metagenome | biome: marine biome (ENVO:00000447); feature: surface water layer (ENVO:00002042); material: "saline water (ENVO:00002010), including plankton (ENVO:xxxxxxxx)" | depth 5 m | reverse complement strand
CTCTCTTCTTTCTTAATAGTTTTATCTTCTTTTTTTACAGTTGCCTTGCTCTGATCTTTTCCAGAGTCTGTATCATTTGCTTTACCCTCTATTTTAGATTTAGAAGTTTTGATATTGGTATCCTTATTATTATTTTCTTGAGATTTCGTTTTACTTCTACCCCTTCTAGTAGTTTTCTTAGTTGTATCAGATTTTGAATACAATTCATTAAAATCAACAAACTCGATCATCGCCATATCGGCATTATCACCTTTCCTTGTTCCTAGTTTTATAATTCTTGTATAGCCACCAGGTCTGTCACCTATCTTATTGGATATTGTTCTAAATAAATCACTAACAGACTTTTTATTTCTCAAGTATCTAAAAACAATTCTTCTATTGTGAGTCGAATCATCTTTTGTTTTTGTAACTAATGGCTCAATAAATCGTTTGAGAGCCTTTGCTTTTGTGACAGTAGTATTAATTCTTTTGTGTTCAATTAATGAACACCCCAAATTTGCTAACATAGCTTTTCTATGAGCAGTTTTTCTACCTAATTTTATGTTTTTTTTTCTGTGTCTCATGGATAGAGGTAATTTTTAATCTTTGTCTAATTTATATTTTGATAAATTCATTCCAAAAGATAAACCTTTCAAAACAACCAGTTCTTCCAATTCAGTAAGAGATTTTTTTCCAAAGTTCCTGAATTTCATTAGATCATTTTTGTTGTAGGAAACTAAATCGCCGAGGGTTTCTACTTCTGCAGCTTTAAGACAGTTTAAAGCCCTCACGGACAAATCCATATCTATTAATTTTGTCTTTAAAAGTTGCCTCATATGCAATGATTCTTCATCGTATGTTTCTGCTTGAGCAATCTCATCAGCTTCCAAAGTAATCCTTTCATCTGAAAATAATAAGAAATGGTGGATTAAAGTTTTAGCAGCCTCAGTTAATGCATCCTTAGGATGTATTGAGCCATCTGTATTGATTTCAAAAATTAATTTTTCGTAATCTGTTTTTTGCTCTACACGATAGTTCTCTATGCTATATTTTACGTTTTTTACTGGGGTAAAAACTGAGTCGATTGAGATAACACCCAATTCAGAGTCAATTTTTTTGTTTTCTTCGGAAGTAACATAACCACGACCTTTTTCAATTGTTAATTCCATATTGAGTTGGACTCCTTTTTCTAAATTACAAATAACCAAATCTGAATTTAAAATTTGAAATCCAGAGATAAATTTTTGAATATCACCAGCCTTGAATTGATTTTGTCCCCCTATAGATATTTTAACCTTCTCATTTTCAAGATCTTCAATTTGTCTTTTAAATCTAATTTGTTTTATGTTTAGAATTATTTCTGTGACATCTTCAACTATCCCGGGTACAGTAGAAAACTCGTGATCTATATTTTCAATTTTAACAGAAGTTATTGCAAATCCTTCTAATGATGAAAGTAGCACTCTTCTCAATGCGTTACCTACTGTCAAACCATAACCGGGTTCCAGAGGGCGAAACTCAAATTTGCCTTCAAACTCTGAAGAATCGATCATAATTACTTTATCTGGTTTTTGAAAATTTAAAATTGTCATATTTTTTATATTATATTAATTATTTATTTTGAGTATAACTCAACTATTAGTTGCTCTTTTATATTCTCAGGTATTTGAATTCGCTCTGGAGTAACTACCATTGTTCCGGTCAAATTGGTTTCATCCCATGTTAGCCACTCGTAAATTGACGAGTTGTTACCTAGAGATTCTTGGATTGAACTTATTGACTTAGATTTTTCTCGAATTCCCACTTTGTCACCTGGTTTTACATGATATGAAGGAATATTTACTATTTTACCATTTACTACAATATGACCATGAGAAACAAGTTGTCGTGCACCACTTCTCGATGGAGATATCCCGAGTCTATAAATAATATTGTCTAATCTCGACTCACACAATTGAAGTAAGACTTCTCCTGTAACACCTTTACTTCTTGAAGCACTATTAAAAATTATCCTAAATTGTTTTTCTAAAATCCCGTAAGTGTATTTAGCTTTTTGCTTTTCCATGAGTTGAATTGCATACTCAGATTTTTTACCTCTACGCTTATTATTTCCGTGTTGCCCTGGGGGATAATTTCTTTTTTCAAATGATTTATCTGAACCAAAAATTGGTTCTCCAAACTTTCTAGCGATTTTTGATTTAGGGCCTATGTATCTTGCCATTTTATTTTTTTAAATTATACTCTTCTTCTTTTCGGTGGACGACATCCATTATGAGGTAAAGGTGTAACATCAACGATTTCAGTTACTTCTATTCCACTATTGTGAATAGTTCTAATAGCAGATTCTCTTCCGTTTCCAGGTCCTTTAACATACACTTTAACTTGTCTTAATCCTAAATCTTGAGCGATTTTTGAACAATCTTCAGCCGCAACTTGAGCAGCATACGGAGTATTTTTTTTTGAACCTCTAAACCCCATTTTTCCAGCAGAGGACCAGGAAATTACTTCTCCTTTGAGATTTGTAATTGAGATAATAATATTGTTGAAAGAAGCATTAATATAAGCTTCACCAACAGGTTCTACTGTTACTTTTCTTTTTTTATTTCCAGATTTAGCCATATTTGATTATTTAGTAGCTTTCTTTTTATTAGCAATTGTTTTTCTCTTTCCTTTTCTAGTGCGAGAATTATTTTTAGTTTTTTGCCCTCTTAAAGGAAGTCCTGATCTATGTCTGATACCCCTGTAAGAACCAATATCCATTAGTCTTTTAATATTAAGCTGAGTTTCTGAACGCAATTCTCCTTCCACCTTATATTTTGAAACAGCTTGAATTATTGACTTAATCTCAGAGTCCGTCCAATCTGAAACTTTTTTATTCAAATCTACCTTTGCTTCATTTAAAATTTTTGATGCTCTATTTCTACCAACTCCATAAATGTAAGTTAGAGAAATCTCGCCTCTTTTTGATTTTGGTATATCTACACCTGATATTCTAGCCATATTATCCTTGTCTTTGTTTAAATCTTGGGTTTTTCTTATTTATAACATATAACTTACCCTTTCTTCTAACTATTTTACAATCAGAGCTTCTTTTTTTTATTGATGTTTTTACTTTCATAATAATAAATTAAAATCTAAAAGTTATTCTCGCTTTAGACAAGTCATAAGGACTCATTTCCAGCTTAACCTTATCACCTGGCAAAAGTTTAATGTAATGTAGTCTCATTTTACCAGATATGTGAGCAGTTACAACATGTCCGTTCTCTAGTTCAACTCTAAACATTGCATTTGAAAGAGCCTCGATAATTTTACCCTCTTGTTCGATTGCTTCTTGTTTAGGCATATTATATTGATATTTTTCTGTTGCTACTAGTTTTCATTAGCCCATCATAGTGACGATTTAACAAATACGAATTTACTTGTTGGATTGTATCTATTGCTACTCCAACCATAATTAGTAAGGAAGTTCCACCATAAAAGAGAGCCCATCCCTGTTGCATACCCATAAGCTTAACAACTATTGCTGGAAAAACAGCTAAAGCTGCCAGAAATAAAGAGCCTGGAAATGTGATTTGAGACATAACATTATCCAAGAACTCACTAGTTTCGTTCCCTGGTCTAATACCTGGAACAAAACCACCACTCCTTTTTAAATCATCTGACATTTTGTTCGTTGGTACGGTAATCGCCGTGTAAAAAAAAGTGAAAATGATTATTAGTAAACCAAAAACAATGTTATACCATAACCCAAAAATATCTGAAAAATTCACTTGAATCCACTGACCTATTTCATTATTCCCAATTAATCTCCCTAAGTAAGAGGGAGCAAACATAATTGCTTGAGCAAAAATAATTGGCATAACTCCAGAAGCATTTAGTTTGAGAGGTATGTATTGTCTTCTTCCAAAAATATTTTGGTTATTAGTGCCAGTTTGAGCTCTTCTTGCATACTGAACTGGTATTTGTCTCACAGCCAAAACAAGAAGTATCGATAGTAAAATAATTATAATCCATAAAATCATTTCGATTAAAATTAGAATTAATCCTCCATTGTTTTCTGATACTCTAGACACAACCTCTTGAACAAAAGACACTGGCAAGGTAGCGATAATACCCACAGTAATTAATAAAGATATTCCGTTACCTATTCCTTTATCAGTAATTTTTTCCCCAAGCCACATCGCAAATATTGTTCCTGTAACTAAAATAATTACTGATGGAAACATAAAAGAAAAACCTTTACCTAATACAAAAGCTGAGTCTGGTACTCCTAAAGCACTTAATCCGTAAAGATATGCCGGGGCTTGAACAACGCAAATTGCAATTGTCAACCATCTCGTAATTTGGTTAAGAGTTTTTCTACCACTTTCACCCTCTTTCTGGAGTTTTTGTAAGTAAGGTAAAGCTACCCCCATAAGTTGAACTACAATCGAAGCAGAAATATAAGGCATAATACCAAGAGCAAAGACAGAGGCGTTAGCGAAAGCTCCTCCTGTAAACATATTTAATACTCCAAGAAGACCTCCTCCCCCAGTTCTATCACCTAATTCTGCTAGCTGGAGGGCATCTATGCCAGGTAGAGTAATTTGAGCTCCTACCCTGTAAACTAGAAGTATAGAAAGAGTTATACCTATTCTAATCCTAAGTTCTTCAATTTTGTATATATTTAAAATTGCCTGAAAAAATTTACCCATTTTTTTTAATTAAATTAACTTCTCCTCCAGCGGACACAATTTCTTTTTGAGCTTTGGTTGAAAATTTATGAGCTGTTATTTTAACAGGTGATTTTATTTTTCCCCTTGCTAAAATTTTTACTAAACTATTTTTCTTAACTAGACCCAAAGAATAAATTTTTTCTATGTCAAGCTTATCTTTAATTTTCTTTCTTGAGATTAATTCTTCAATTTTTTCGATATTTAAAACTTGATATTCTATTCTATTAAAGTTTTTAAAACCAAATTTTGGTATTCTCCTCTGCAAAGGCATTTGACCTCCTTCAAATCCAATTTTTTTGGAGTAACCAGATCTAGATTTAGCACCTTTATGACCTCTAGTAGAAGTTCCGCCCTTTCCAGAACCCTGTCCTCTTCCAATTCTTTTGGAGGCTTTTTTGTTTGAACCTTTTATAGGAATAATATTTTCTAAATTCATTGATTTAAATTTTTGTGACTTCTACTAAATGATTAATTTTTTTTATCATACCCTTTATATTAGGGGTGTTTTTATGAACTACTTCGTTCCCAATTTTTCTTAAACCAAGAGCAAGGAGGGTAAGTTTTTGTTTTTTTAGATTCTTTATACTACTCTTTGTTTGTCTAATTTTTATTTTTTCCATTACTTCAGTCTTTAAAAAGTTTATCCAAAGAAATACCCCTTTGGCCGGCAATTTTTTCTGGGCTTCTTAAATTTAATAAAGCATCAAAAGTAGCTTTTACCACATTGTGTGGGTTTGATGAACCTTGTGATTTAGAGAGCACATTTTGAACTCCAACTGACTCTAGTACAGCTCTTACGGCTCCTCCAGCTATAACCCCAGTACCTTCAGAGGCAGGTTTAATAAAGACTCTAGCTCCACCAAATTTTCCGTTTTGTTCGTGTGGGATCGTCCCTTTATTTAGGGAAATTTTGATGAGATTTTTTTTAGCATCTTCCACTGCTTTGCTAATTGCTTCAGAAACCTCTTTAGACTTACCTAAACCGTGACCAACTATACCGTTTTCGTCTCCAACTACTACTATGGCTGAAAAGCCAAAGGCTCTACCTCCCTTAGTAACTTTAGTCACTCTTTGGACTCCTACTAACCTATCTTTAAGATCGAGACCACCGGGTTTAACAAATTCTATGCTTTTATAATTTTTATACATACTTTAAAATTTAAGACCCCCTTCCCTAGCACCTTCAGCAAGAGATTTCACCCTACCATGGTAAAGATAACCACCTCGGTCAAATTTTACTGAACTTATTCCTTTTTTTGTAGCCTCTTTAGCGAGGAGTTTCCCAACTTCTAGCGCTTTTTTAATCTTATTTTCAAATTTATCAAAATCTTTGCTAATAGAAGATGCAGCTGCTAAAGTGTTTCCTTTCTCATCATCTATAATTTGGGCATATATATTTGTGTTGCTTCTAAATACTGACAGACGAGGCATACTATCATTACCTCTAATATTTTTTTTTAGCTTAAGTCTAATTTTTGATCTTCTTTTAACTTTTATATTTTTCATGCTACAAATTTATGCTGATTTACCAGCTTTTCTTCTTACCTGTTCTCCTACGAACCTAATACCTTTTCCTTTATAAGGCTCTGGCTTTCTAAAAGATCTAATTTTAGCTGCAACAAATCCTAACAGTTGCTTGTCATGAGAAGATAATTTTATAATTGGATTTTTTCCTTTTTCAGAAATTGTCTCGATTTTAACTTCAGGAGCAATTTCAAATAGAATATTGTGAGAAAAACCCAAAGAAAGGTCTAGCCTTTGACCTTGAACAGAGGCACGATAACCGACACCTACAAGTTCAAGCTCTTTAGTAAAACCGGAACTTACTCCTGCAACCATGTTGCTAATCAATGACCTATACAATCCATGTTTGGATTTTATTTCATTTGTTTCAGAATTTCTTTTTAATGTAATTAGGTTATTTTCAAAATTAATTTTTATTCCATCAAAATTTTGTTCCATTGATCCTAGTTTTCCACTTACAATTATCTTTTGATCTTGAAGATTAACATTTACACCTTCAGGTACTTTTATTGGACTGTTTCCTATTCTAGACATATTTAAATTTTTAATATAAATAACAAATTAACTCTCCACCAATATTTTTTTTATTTGCTTCCTTTCCAGTCATCACTCCCATTGAAGTTGATATAATTGATACCCCTAGACCATTTAAAATTCTTGGGATACCACCAGCATTAGAATATTTTCTCAAACCTGGTGTAGAAATACGATTTATCTTTTTTATTATTGATTCACCTGTTTTCTGATCATATTTTAAAGCAATTTTAATTTTACCTTGCTTGTTTTTAGTTTCCATAAACTTATAGCTTAAAATAAAACCTTGATCGTATAATATTTTTGTGATTTCTTTTTTCGTATTAGAGGCAGGAATTTCGACAACTTTGTGTCTAGCAAGACAAGCGTTCCTAATCCTAGTAAGATAATCTGCTATTGTATCTGTATTCATAATATAATTTTTACCAACTTGCTTTTGTTAAACCAGGAATTAAACCCTTGTTCGCCATTTCTCTAAAAGTAACCCTTGATAGTCCAAATTGTCTAATATAACCTTTCGGTCTTCCAGTTAATTTACATCTATTATGTAGCCTGACTGGTGAGGCATTTCTTGGCAGCTTTTGAAGCCCCAAATAATCTTTTTGTTCTTTCAAAGCCTTTCGCTTGTCTTCGTATTTTTTTACAATTTTTGCACGTTTCACTTCACGTGCTTTCATTGACTCTTTTGCCATATTATTTTTTTTTAAATGGTAACCCTATTAAACTTAACAAAAACTTTGCTTCATTGTCAGTGGAAGCAGATGTTACAAAAGTAATGTCCATACCGGATATTTTATTTACTTTATCTATATCTATTTCTGGAAAAATGATTTGCTCAGTGATTCCTAATGTGTAATTTCCTCTTCCATCAAAACCACCAGGTTTAATTCCCTGAAAATCTCTAACTCTAGGTAAAGCTATGGAAATAAGTCTATCTAAGAACTCAAACATTTTATCACCTCTAAGTGTAACTTTAGAACCTATGGGCATACCTTTTCTTAATTTGAAAGAGGCAACATCTTTTTTTGAAACAGTTGGTATAGCTTTTTGTCCTGAAATAAGTGTAAGTTCATCCACTGCTTGATCAACGAGTTTTTTATCAGCAACTGCAGCTCCAACTCCCCTACTTAAAATAATTTTAACAACTCTAGGAACTTGCATGATACTTTTATAATTAAATTCATCCATTAATGAGCTAGTTACTTTATTTTTAAACTCGTCTTTTAACCTAGGAGTATAATTATTTGTCATACTTTTTTACTTACTTTTTTAGCACTTACTTTTTTGTCTTTTTTAGTGCGTCCTTCGTTTATATTTTCATTTAAGAGGGTTACATTTGAAATATGTATTGGGGCCTCTTTTTCCTCAATTCCACCTTGTGTATTTTTTGAATTAGGTTTTATGTGTTTTTTAACTAAGTTCAAACCCTCAACAACAACTTTCTCGTTTTTTTTATTGACATTTACCACTTTGCCTTCAGAATCCTTATTGGAACCAGCAATGACCTTTACATAATCTCCTACTTTAATTTTAAACTTTCTCATAACTTATAAAACTTCTGGCGCTAGCGAAACAATTTTCATAAATTTTTTATCTCTTAGCTCTCTTGCTACTGGTCCAAAAACTCTGGTCCCAATCATTTCGCCTGAGGGATTTAGCAGAACGCACGCATTATCGTCAAAACGAATATACGATCCATCCTTTCTTCTAATTTCTTTGACCGTTCTAACAACAACTGCTTTAGTTACCTGTCCTTTTTTCATAGTTCCCGATGGAGTAGATTCTTTTATAGTAACAACTATCTTATCTCCTATAGATGCATACCTTTTTTTAGTACCTCCCAAGACTCTAATAGCTAGCACTTCTCTAGCACCAGTATTATCAGCAACTTTTAATTTCGATTCTTGTTGTAACATTTATTTTGCTCTTTCAATAATTTGGGTTAATCTCCATGATTTTGTTTTACTCAATGGCTTGATTTCCATTATTCTAACTTTATCACCTAATTTACAATCATTTTTTTCGTCATGGGCGACATACTTTTTAGTTTTAAGTACAAATTTTCCATATTTAGGATGTTTTACACGTCTAACTTCAGAAACAACAATCGAATTTTGCATCTTGTTGCTCGTAACCACACCTATTCTTTCTTTTCTTATTTTTCTATCCCCCATATTAGTTGACTAAATCTTTATTTAATTTTATTATTGCAGTTTTTAATCTTGCTATAGTTCTTCTTGTATTCCTTATTTGCAATGGATTTTCTAATTCTGATACATAACTTGACATTTTTAACTCAAACATTTTTTTCTTAAACTCAATTACTTTCACCTTCAAATCTTTGAGATCTAATTTTGATATTTCTGATTGTTTCATTCTAAATTTGTTTACTGTAATCGTTAGCAATAATAAATTTGGTTTTAACAGGAAGCTTTTGGGCAGCCAATCTCAAAGCCTCTTTAGCAATAATTTGACTAACGCCTGCTATCTCAAAAAGAATTCTTCCAGGTCTTACTACAGCAACGAAATATTCAGGAGCACCTTTACCTTTACCCATTCTTACTTCCAAAGGTTTTTTGGTTATGGGTTTATCTGGGAAGATTTTAATCCAAAGCTGTCCTTCGCGCTTCATGTATCGGGTAGCAGCAATTCTTGCAGCTTCAATCTGCCTAGATGTGATAAATTTAGAATCCAAAGATTTTATACCAAACATTCCGTTTGAGATTCTGTGACCTCTTTGGGCGAGGCCTTTCATTCTACCTTTTTGAGCTTTACGAAATTTTGTTTTTTTGGGTTGTAACATTACTTAAATTATAACTTTTTTCTTTGGTTTAAACCCTTGTTGAGTTGATTGTTTTTTTTATTCATTCCAACTAACGGAGAAAGCTCTCGCTTACCATAAACTTCACCTTTCATAATCCAAACTTTAATACCTATTCTTCCATAAGTTGTATGAGCTTCTTGCATGGAATAATCAATATCCGCTCTAAATGTAGAAAGAGGAATTCTTCCTTGTTTATAGGACTCAGATCTGGCCATCTCAGCACCATTTAATCTACCTGATATTTGGACTTTAATACCCTCCGAGTTCATTCTCATAGATGCAGCAATTGCCATTTTTATTGCTCGCCTGTACGAAATTCTAGCTTCAATCTGTCTAGCTATGCTAGAACCCACAAGTTTAGCATCTAATTCAGGTCTTTTAATTTCAAAAATGTTGATTTGCACTTCTTTACCAGTAATTTTTTTTAATTCTTCTTTTAACTTTTCAACTTCTTGTCCAGCTTTTCCAATTATTATACCAGGCCTTGCTGTGGTAATAGTAATTGTGATAATCTTTAAAGTTCTTTCGATTATTACGTTTGAAACACTAGCCTTACTGAGTCTAATAAAAATATAATTTCTTATCTTCTGATCTTCGGCTAATTTGTCACCATAATCATTCCCACCATACCAGTTTGAATCCCAACCTCTAATTATTCCTAAACGATTACCAATTGGATTTGTTTTTTGTCCCATTTTATTTCGATTCTTTGTTAGATTCAAGCACTACTGTGACATGGTTGGATCTTTTTCTAATTCTGTGAGCGCGACCCTGAGGAGCTGGTCTAAGTCTCTTTAACATCCTTCCCCCATCAACTCTAATTTCGTTTACAATAATGTCATTATTTTCGATGCTTTTGTTTTTATTTTTAGATTGCCAATTAGACAATGCAGATAGAAGAAGTTTTTCCAAATACTTTGCTGCGTGCCTTGGGTTAAATTTCAAAATATTTAACGCATGGCCAACTTCTTTGCCACGCAGCAAGTCTGCTACTAATCTCATTTTTCTTGGTGAAATAGGACAGTTTCTCAATCTAGCTATGGTGAGCTTCTTTTTTTTATCTTTTAGAATATTCGCTTTGTTTCGTTTTCTTATTCCCATTACCAAATTTATTTCTTACCTCCGGAATGACCTCTAAAAGATCTTGTAGGAGAAAATTCTCCGAGTTTGTGTCCAACCATATTTTCAGTAATATATACTGGTATAAATTGTCTGCCATTGTGAACTCCAATGGTCTGCCCAACAAAATCTGGAGTAATCAGTGATGCCCTAGACCATGTTTTAATTACTTCTTTTTTACCAGAATCGATGTTGTTTGAAATCTTTTTTTCCAAACTATGTTTTACAAATGGACCTTTTTTAAGCGATCTTGGCATGATTTATTTCTTTTTTCTTTCGATGATAAACTTATTACTTGTCTTGGTTTTAGAGCGGGTTTTATAACCTTTCGCTGGAACACCATTTTTATTTCTAGGATGTCCTCCCGAAGCCCTACCTTCACCTCCTCCCATCGGATGGTCAACTGGATTCATAGCCACTGGTCTTGTCCTAGGTCTTCTTCCAAGCCATCTTGATCTTCCAGCTTTACCAGAAACAACTAACTGATGGTCTGAGTTAGAAACAGCCCCAATTGTAGCGAAACATTTTGATAGAATCATTCGCGTTTCACCTGATGGTAATTTTACGGTTGCATACTTACCGTCTCTTGCCATGAGTTGTGCGAAGGACCCTGCACTCCTAGCGATATTTGCTCCCTTTCCAGGAACTAGCTCCAAGCACGAAATTATCGTTCCAAGAGGTATTTGTGATAATGGCAAAGCATTCCCCAAATCAGGGCTTACTTTATCTGTTCCAGATGTAATCTTATGACCAACTTTAAGACCTGTTTGTGCAACTATATATCTTTTTTCTCCATCAGGATATTTAACTAGTGCTATAAATGAGGACCGATTAGGGTCGTATTCGATTGTTAAAATTTCACCTGGGGAGTTATATTTATCTCTTTTGAAATCAATAATTCTATATTTCCTTTTATGACCCCCGCCGACATGTTTAACAGTCATCCTGCCTTTATTATTTCTACCTCCAGTTCTTTTGTTAGGGATCAATAATGACTTTTCAGGCTTAGAAGCAGTAATGGCTACAAAGTCGTTAACGATTCTAAATCTTTGAGCATTCGATATCGGTTTAAGTTTTCTTACTGCCATAACTGATAATTAAATATTAGAATAAAAATCTATATTGTCATCTTCTGCTAATTGAACAATAGCCTTCTTTATAGATGAAGTTTTACTTTTTTGTAAACCTGTTTTTGTATACTTATTTTTTCTTTCAGATCCATAAATCATGGTACGTACTTTTTTTACCGTTACATTGTAAGAATTTTCAACAGCCTTTTTAATCTGGATTTTGTTGGCTCTTGGGTCAACTACAAAGGAGACGCAATTACCTATTTCATTCATACTAGTGGCTTTTTCAGAAACAATTGGTTTTTTTAAAATGTCCATAAAATTAAACTAAAATTTTTTCCAGTTTTGAAATCGAAGATTCAAAAAAAACAAGGTTTTTTGCTTTAGAAATCAAATAAGTATTTAATTCACAAGCAATTACAGTTTCTGCTTTTTTTAAATTTCGCGACGACAAATATACGTTTTTATTTTCCTCAGCAAACACAAGAAGAGAATTTTTTGTATCAATCTTTAACAGTTTTAAAAACTGATCTAATCCTTTAGTACTCGGCTTTTCAAAAGAAAACTCTTCAACTATAAAAATAGAATTTGATTTGGCCTTTATACTGAGAGCAGACTTTTTTGCAATTCTTTTCAATTTCCTATTTACTTTTTGTGAATAGTCTCTTACCCGAGGACCAAAGGTTCTACCACCTCCTCTAAAAATTGGATTTTTGATAGAACCAGCACGTGCAGAGCCCGTACCTTTTTGCTTTTTTATTTTCCTATTACTTCCAGTAATTTCTGACCTCTCTTTTGATTTATGTGTACCTTGTCTTTTGTTTGCCATTTGTGCCTTGACATCCAAATAAATAGCTTGTGTGTTAGGTTCGATATTAAAAATATTATTCGGAAGTGAAATCTTTCTCCCTGTATCATTACCTTTTATATCTAAAATTTTGAGTTTCATTATTTTTCTATTTTTAGATAAGCATTATTATGCCCTGGCACTGCACCTTTGACAATTAATATGTTTTTTTCAGGTAAGATTCTAAATATTTTAAGATTTAAAACTTTGACCTTCTTTCCCCCCATTCTTCCTGCCATTTTCATACCCTTGAATACTCTTGCAGGATAAGACGCAGCTCCAATCGAACCTGGAGCTCTTAACCTATTGTGCTGACCATGGGTAGATTGACCTACTCCACTAAATCCGTGACGTTTAACAACTCCTTGAAAACCTTTACCTTTTGTAATACTTGAGATATCTACAAACTCTCCCTCCTGAAATAAATCTACTCTAATTGTGTCTCCCAAATTAAATTCCTGCTCAAACCCTTTAAATTCTATAGATTTTTTCTTTGGATTAGTCTTTGATTTTTCAAAATGCCCCATAAGGGATTTTTTGGTTTTATTTTTCTTTTTGTCATCAAAAGATAGTTGAAGAGACTTGTAGCCATCTTTTTGGATATTTTTAATTTGAGTTACTACACATGGCCCTGCCTCAATAATTGTGCACGGAACGTTCTTGCCTTCATTATCAAAGAGACTGGTCATTCCTATTTTTTTTCCAACTAATCCAGACATATTGTTTACACTTTTATTTCTACTTCAACACCACTTGGCAATTCCAATTTCATAAGTGCATCAATAGTTTTGGATGAAGAGCTATAAATATCCAATAATCTCTTATATGAACTTAACTTAAATTGTTCTCTAGACTTCTTATTTACGTGAGGAGATCTAAGAACAGTAAATATTTTTTTATGAGTTGGCAAAGGGATAGGCCCAGTTACAACTGCCCCAGTAGTCTTTACCGTTTTAACAATTTTTTCAGCAGACTTGTCTACTAAATTGTAGTCATAAGATTTTAGTTTGATTCTAATTTTCTGACTCATAAGCTAATTTTTATTCACTTAAACCTTTAATTTCTGATATAACTGATTCAGAAACACTTGAGGGTGTCTCGGTGTAATGTGAAAATTCCATTGTTGATGTTGCCCTTCCAGAGGACAAAGTTCTTAATGAAGTAACATATCCAAACATCTCTGATAAAGGAACTTCAGCTTTAACAACTTTTGATCCAGCTCTGTCATCCATTGAATTTACTTGTCCTCTTCTCCTGTTTAAATCTCCAACTATATCCCCCATATTTTCTTCGGGTGTAATAACTTCCAATTTCATAATAGGCTCCATAATAACAGCTTTCGCTAGTTTTGAAGCCTCTCTAAAACCTAACTTTGCTGCTAATTCGAACGATAATGAATCAGAATCCACAGGATGGAATGATCCATCTTTTAAAGTTATTTTCATAGAATCAATTTCAAATCCAGCAAGAGGCCCATTTAACATAGAATCTCTAAATCCCTTTTCTACCGAAGGGATGTATTCTTTTGGGACATTTCCACCTTTAATTTCATTAATAAATTCTAAACCTGTTTTGGATTCATCTCCAGGCTCGATTGTAAAAATTATATCAGCAAACTTACCCCTCCCGCCTGTCTGCTTTTTATAAACCTCTCGATGGTCTGCAATTCTTGTTAGTGCCTCTTTATACTGTACCTGCGGTTTTCCTTGGTTTACTTCAACTTTAAATTCTCGCCTTAACCGATCAACTATAATATCCAAGTGTAATTCACCCATACCTGAAATTACTGTCTGTCCTGAAGCTTCGTCAGTTTTTACCTGAAATGTTGGATCTTCTTCTGCAAGTTTAGATAGAGACATTCCTAGTTTATCTACATCCGCTTTAGTTTTTGGTTCTACAGCAATACCAATAACAGGGTCAGGAAAATCCATACTTTCGAGTATAATAGGAAATTTTTCATCTGAAAGAGTGTCACCTGTTTTTATATCTTTAAAACCAACAGCGGCTCCAATATCACCAGCCTCGATGTAGTCGATTGAGTTTTGCTTATTTGAATGCATTTGATAAATTCTTGATATCCTTTCTTTATTACCTGTTCGATTGTTTAAAATGTAGGAACCAGCATCTAATCTACCCGAATAAGCCCTGAAAAATGCAAGTCTTCCAACGTATGGGTCTGTTGCGATTTTAAATGCTAAAGCTGCAAAAGGCTCATCTTTAGTAGGTTTTCTTAGAGAATCACTATCAGTAGTGGGATCTATTCCAGAAATTGCTTTTTTGTCTTCTGGGGATGGTAAATATCTACAAACAGCGTCCAACAAAAATTGAACACCCTTATTTTTAAAAGATGAACCACAGATCATAGGTATAATTTTCATTTCCTGTGTTGCAGCTCTTAGAGCATTATGAACTTCATCTTCAGAAATAGAGTTTGGATCTTCAAAATATTTTTCAAGAAGATTTTCATCATATTCGGCAACAGCTTCAATTAATTCTCCTCTGAGCTTCTCTGCTTCATTTTTTAAATTATCCGGAATATCTACTACGTCGAAAGTAGAACCAAAATTTTCTTCATGCCAGACAATAGCTCTATTTTTTACCAGATCAACAATTCCTTTAAAATCTTCTTCGTCACCAATATTTAGTACTATTGGAACAGCATTAGATTTGAGCATATCTCTAACCTGTTGGCAAACACCTAAAAAATTTGACCCCTGTCTATCCATTTTGTTAACAAATCCTATTCGAGGAACCTTGTAGTTATCAGCTAGTCTCCAGTTGGTTTCTGATTGAGGCTCAACTCCGTCTACAGCCGAGAAAAGAAAAACTAGTCCGTCTAAAACTCTAAGTGATCTATTTACCTCAACTGTAAAGTCAACGTGACCTGGTGTATCTATAATGTTAAAGTGATAGTCTTTAGACTCGGAGTTAGGTTTTCCTTGTTCTGTCGGAAAACTCCAATTACAGGTTGTCGCTGCTGATGTAATTGTAATTCCTCTCTCTTGTTCTTGTTCCATCCAATCCATGGTTGCAGCGCCGTCATGGACTTCACCAATTTTGTGGCTCACTCCCGTATAAAATAGTATCCTTTCAGTTGTTGTAGTTTTTCCAGCGTCAATGTGTGCTGCAATCCCAATGTTTCTAGTGTATCTTAAGTCTCTAGCCATTTGATTAAAATCTAAAGTGAGAAAACGCTTTGTTAGCTTCAGCCATTTTATGAGTATCAACCCTTTTTTTAACCGCTGCACCTTCTTCCTTAAATGCTGAAAGGATTTCATTGGCCAACTTTTCTGACATTGATTTTTCATTTCTTTTCTTGGCATAACCAATTAACCATTTAATAGCTAAAGAAACTTTGCGATCAGGTCTTATCTGCATTGGGATTTGAAAAGTTGCTCCTCCAATTCTCCTACTTCTTACCTCAACGTGAGGCATGACATTTGACAATGCATCTTTCCATACATCAACAGCTGTTTTTTCTTCATTTTGTTTCCTTTTGTCTACAATTTCGATTGCATCATAAAATACACTGTACGCAGTTGATTTTTTTCCATGAAGCATCAAGTTATTTACAAATCGTGTTACCAGTTGGTCGTTAAATTTTGGATCAGGGAGAATCTGTCTTTTTTTTGATTGCTTTTTTCTCATTTAAGATTATTTTTTTGGTCTTTTAGCTCCATATTTTGATCTTCTTTGAAGGCGACCTTCAACACCTGCTGTGTCTAAAGCTCCCCTTACAATATGATAACGAACTCCAGGAAGATCCTTAACTCTTCCCCCTCTAACTAAAACTATTGAATGTTCTTGCAAATTGTGTCCTTCCCCAGGAATATAAGCATTTACTTCCTTGCCGTTGGTTAATCTCACCCTCGCAACCTTCCTCATGGCAGAATTAGGCTTTTTAGGAGTAGTTGTATAAACCCTAGTACAAACACCTCTTTTCTGAGGTGAAGATTCAAGAGCTGCAGATTTACTTTTTTTAGAAATACTCAATCTGCCTTTTCTAACTAATTGTGCTATGGTTGGCATACAAATATCTAATTTTTAGGCCCGCAAATTTAGAACTATTTTTTATAGAATCCTAAATTTTTGTTAAAGTATAATTGATCAAGGTAATAATTATTACTGGGTTAAAAATTAAATATTTGATTTTCAAGTTTTTAATAAAATTAAAGTTGTCAAGTTAAATTTAATTTTTTCTTTTTTTCAGAAATTTTTAGTTATTTGATTCAAATTTAACTGATAATCAGGGTCTTAAAAATTATAATCTTAAAAAAATGTTAAGAATATTTTAATTATTGTATATATTTGCAATCCAAAAATTAATTTTTAAAAAATGAAAAAATATTTATTGACGTGCATGTCTATTTTGTTTTCATTGCTTGTAGTACATGCTCAAAAAACCGTTTCAGGAGTCGTAAATGACAGTGATGGGCTACCATTGCCAGGAGCTTCAATTGTTGAGAAAGGGACTAACAATGGTGTTACGTCCGATTTTGATGGTAATTATTCTATTGAAGCTAGTGAAGGGTCCGTACTTGTATTTAGTTTTGTTGGTTACACTTCACAGGAAATTACTGTAGAAAGTGATGATACAATAAATGTGTCATTAGAATCTGGAACTGAATTAGAGGAAGTTGTTCTTACTGCTTTGGGTTTAGAAAAGAAAAAGGACGATGACTTAACCTCTACAACGAAAATTGAGGTTGATGGGGTCCAAAGATCTGGTGAAAGTGGAGTTTTACAAGGGATGTCCGGTAAGACTTCTGGAGTAAACATCACACGTAACTCAGGTGATCCTGGTTCTGGGGCATACATTCAAATCCGGGGACAAAATACAATATTTGGAGATATCTCACCTCTTATTATTTTAGATGGTGCAATTATTTCTAATGATAATATTGGTGGTGGTGTTGCAGGTGTTGTACAACAATCAAGATTAAATGATATAAATCCAGATGATATTGAATCAATTTCAGTAATTAAAGGTGCTGCTGCCGCTGCTATTTATGGTACAGGAGCAGCAAATGGAGTATTAGTTATTAATACTAAAAGAGGTTCAGATAGCCCAAAAGGATGGAGTGTAAATGCGAAATCGACTCTTTCTGTAGAGACTATAAATGCCGAATGGAAAAAACAAGGATCATGGGGTCAAGGTTTTCCGGGTCAGTGGGTTGGTGAAGCACCAGGAACAGGCGTTTTTGTGGAAAATACTGGTTTTTCTTTTGGAGATCAAATGAGTCTTAGATCTGGTGGGGCAGACGTCTATGATTTTTCAGGCGGTTGGTTTGAAACTCAAAATGGTACAAGAATTGGTAATATTGCTCAAAAAAACGATAAAACTAATTACAACCAGATTAACAGAGATGCAGTATTTGGAAATGGTTACACTTATGATAATTCAGTAAGCTTTTCATACAATGGAGAAAAAAACAGAACATATATCTCGATTTCAAATGTAAATCAAGATGGTATTATGAAAGGTAATTCTGATTATGAAAGGACTTCATTAAAGCTAAATAACACAACACAAGCTACTGACAAGTTACTTTTCAAATTGTCCTCATCCTATACAAATATATCATCTAATAGAGTACAAACGGGTTCTAACCTTAGTGGGCTTTATCTTGGATATTTAAGAAATTCCCCTGACTTTGACTTCAGAGAATATAAAGGAACAAATTATAGAATTGTTGATGGAGTTACAACAGTTACTCCTAATTCTCATAGGTCGTATAGAAGAAATACAGGGTCATATAGAACCTTTAATACAGCAACAGGAGCTTTTAATTATTTAGCCCCTTCATACAATAATCCTCTATGGACTATGAAAGAGCAGAAGAATTTAAATGACGTAAACAGGTTCATTTTTTCACCTGAAGTTAATTACAATTTTAATGACAATTTAAATTTAGCTGTGAGATATAGCGTTGATTATTACCAAGACAACAGGTTGGACTATAGACCACCTGGATCCGCTAGTGAAGGAAATAATGGACAGTACGTTGAAGACAGGTACAGTAATAAACTTTCTCAGCTAAATATGTTCTTAACTGGTGGATTTGATCTATCTAGTAGTGTTGGACTCAATTATACAGTCGGTTACCAACAATTTGAATCTGATTACAGAAGACTCAGTGCATTCGAAGCAGTATTTACTAATCCTGATCAAGAATTTTTGAATCCAGGTAATGCAGCATCTCAAAATTCACTACCTTCTGGGTTTCGTGAACTAAGAAGACAGAATGGTGTATATGGAGTTTTAAATTTTGATATAGGCGAGAATTTATTAGTAGAACTAACGGGAAGAGGAGAAACATTTTCAACAATGCCAAACGCAGGGGTTATTTTCTATCCCTCTGCCTCAATTGGTTACAAACTAACTGATCTTGTTAATCTAGACGCTTTAAGCTTTTTAAAAGTAAGAGCTTCTTATGGTGAAGTTGGAGTTGCACCTCCAGCTTACATTACCTCTACAGTTCTAGGACCAGGTGGTATTAGCTCCTCTTGGGGTGATGGACTGGACGGTTCTGTTTATGGTAACCCATTCACGCAATCTACAACTAGAGGTAATCCTGATTTGAAGGAGGAAAGAAAAAAAGAATTTGAGATAGGTTTTGATAGTAGGTTTTTTGATAATAATCTAACATTAGGTTTTACTTATTATGACAATAAAACGGAGGATGGAATATTAGCTCTGCCAATAACACCGTCTTCAGGTTTCAACACTACATTTCAAAACGCTACCCTAATTACTAACAAGGGTATCGAAATTGATATTTCTGCAAACCTTATCAATACTGAAGATTTGAGTTTTGATATCAATGGTAGTTTTACACAAAACAGAAATATTGTAGAGAGTTTAGAGGGTGCTGCATATTTTGGATTGAATGGATTTACTGGAACAGAATCTGGAATTGCAGAAGGTGAACCTTACGGAATTCAAAGACACGGACAATTTCTTAAAGATACATCAGGTAGTTTACTTTTAGGTTCCAACGGTTTTCCACAGGCAGATCCAGAACTGCTAATTGCTGGGGATCCAAATCCTGATTTTAGAGCTGGACTTGGAACCTCCTTACGTTACAAAAACTTTAATTTCACAACTCAATTTGAGACATCTCAAGGTAATGACGTCTGGAATGGAACATACAGCGTAATGTTATTCTGGGGGATTCATGAAAGTACAGATATACTAACCACCAATGATACTGGATCTACCATCTTCAATGCGTGGGGTGATCCAATTCCTGCTGGAGCCCAGTTTAGGGGTTATATTGAAGACTTTGGAGCTGGACCAGTAGCAGTAGATCACGAATGGTGGACAGCTAACGGTGGAGGGTTCGGAGACGTAACAAGTCAATTCGTTGAAGACGCATCGTGGGTTAAATTAAGAGAGATTTCTTTAAGTTATGACTTTGATAGATCTTTAATTGAAAGATTAGGTCTTGATAATCTCTCTCTTTCTGTTTCAGGTAGAAACTTATTCACATGGTCAAATATTAAAGAATTTGATCCTGAAAACAATTTAACTGGTGCCTCTCGTGGTAGGGGTTTAGAGTATTTTTCTAACCCCGGTACTAGATCAGTTTTAACAACATTAAGATTTGGATTTTAATTTTAAAATTATGAAAATAAATAAATATATATTAACATTCTTCGCTGCAATTGTAGTGGGAAGCTGTGAAAGTTACACAGAGGATCT
>CETK01158671.1_pt1 | contig 20361 bp, 21 predicted proteins | sample 361431 | NCBI WGS metagenome assembly CETK01 (sample SAMEA2622452, study PRJEB7988) | marine metagenome | biome: marine biome (ENVO:00000447); feature: surface water layer (ENVO:00002042); material: "saline water (ENVO:00002010), including plankton (ENVO:xxxxxxxx)" | depth 5 m | reverse complement strand
TAATAGCTCAATTGGCTTGATTTATGCACTGAAAAAAATTTTTTATATTTTTTACTAATTATTAAAGACTTCAAATTTTTTGTAATCCCTTAATTATATGTATGCTAACATAGATTTTAAATTTTTTAATTAAATGAAAAGTAGCAAAATAGTAAAAACAATCGTCGATGATTTTTTAATCAAAAAAGAAGGTAAGTCTGTTCTTACGAATATTGAAAAAAAAAAATTAGTTGACGATGGCCTTATAGACTCATTAGATATTTTAACGATTACTTCAGAAATAGAAAAAAAAACAAAAAAAAAAATTGATATATCTAAGCCAAAAAATTTTAATAAATTTAATAATTACAAAAACCTAATCAAAATCTAACTTAGTGAAACTACATCATATTGGGATTGTCTGTAATGAGTCTGATATAAAAAATTTTTATTTTAGGCCAAAAAAGAAAAATGTATATAATGATGACTTTCAAAATAATAAATTGATTATAGAACGTGATCATTTAAATAGTTTGTGGATGGAGTTTGTTATCCCAAAAAACACTGACTCAACAGTTTATAAGTTTCTCAAAAAGAATGGGCCAGGCGTTCATCATTTTGGATATGAAACTAATAATCTTGAGGGTCTGAAAAAAAAATTATTAAAACGAAATGGTTTTATATATATAAATTCATTTAATGCAAATATCTCGTGTTTTGGAGGAACACTTAAAACGATGTTTTTTTTCAATAACAATTTTTTTATCGAATTACTTAAAAATGTTAAAAAAAAGTAATCCTCTTATATCTAATATAATTAAAAATTTTAAAAAAAATCCTAATAAAAAAATTATCTTTGACAACAAAAGATCATTAACATATTCAGAATTAATATATAGTGCTTTAGCAACATCAAAAAAAATTAAAAAATTTGGCTCAGAATATATTCCAATAATTATAGACAGAAATGTTGACTCAGTAATAGCCATCTTAGCAGTTCTTTTTTCAAAAAAAACTTTTTGCCCAATTTCTCATAAATTTCCAATTGACAGGATCAAGAATTTTTTAAAAATTCTTAAAACAAATCACATCGTTAATTGTTCAAAAAAAAAATTTAATGTTCATAATGAACACAAAGTTATTTTTAAATTTAAAGAAACCAAATTGGATTTTGATTTAAAAAATAGTGACGATACATTTTATCTATTGTTTACCTCGGGTACAACTGGTGACCCAAAGGGTGTTAAACTTTCATTTAATAATATCTATAATACTCTTAAATGGTCAAGAAATTATCTTAATTGGAATAATCATAAAATCGGAATTGCTACAGAGTTCTCATTTGATATTTCAATGTTTGATTTGTTTTCAGGTTTATATTTTAATGTACCCATGTATATATTTCAGAATCCCTCTAATCCAATATTAAGTCTAAGTGAAATTAAAAAAAATAAAGTTACTTCTATATTTTCTGTACCGACATTTTTTTCAAATTTTGTAAGATATAATTTGATAAGTAAAAATTTTTTTCCACTCAAAAGGATTATATCAGGAGGAGATTTTTTTTTAAATAAAGACATTTTATCATGGAAAGTTAACCAGCCCGAAGTTGAAATTTTTAATGTTTGGGGGCCAACAGAGACTTCAATTGTAAATACAATGTATAAAATTTCGAAAAAAGATCTGAAGAATCTAGCCGATGGAAAAAGCATACCTGTTGGTAGATCACATCAATTAATGGAAATGAAAATCTTGAGAAATAAAAAAGAGGTTAAAAATGGACTTGAGGGTGAAATTTGTATGATAGGAAAATGTGTAAGTCTTGGTTATTTGGGCAGTAATAAAAACTCCAAAAATTATTTTAAACATGATAGAAGAAATGCGTATTTAACAGGGGACCTTGGTTATTTAGATCGTAAAAAAAACCTTCATATTCTAGGTAGAAAAGATAATACAATCAAAATATCTGGATATAGAGTAGATACTTTAGAAGTCGAAAATTTAGTAAATACAAATTTTAATTTTAACAATTCTTGCTTAATCAAACTAACTATAATGGATATCAATATTTTGTGTTTAGCAATTGAAACAAATAAAAGAATTAAAACCGAAAATATAATAAAGTTTTTGAAAAACAAAATTCCAACATATGCGTTACCAAAAAAAATAATTATCTTTAAAAAATTTCCCTTAAATCAAAATAGTAAAGTAGATAGAAACAAAATAAAACTTTATATTAATGGAAAATAGAAAGTTTGTTATTATAATTGGAGAATCAACAGGTCTACAATGTTTAAAAAAACTTTTAAAAAGCAAATTATTAGAAATCTCAAACGTTATAAGTGTAGATAAAAGATATCACAAAATAATAAAAAACATTTGTAAAAAAAACAAGATAAGTTTCAATACTTCAAATCAATTTAAAAAAAAAGCTAGTGTTGTTAAGTTTAAACAAAAAAATCAATATTTATTAATTAGTATATTCTCAAGCTTAATTTTGAATAATCGCTTTTTGAAAAATTTTAATAAAAACGCCTATAATTTTCACCCTGGTTTATTGCCTTTTTATCCAGGAAAAAATTGTGTATCTGGAGCTCTGTACAATAAAGAGAAATATACAGGTGTAAGCTTGCATTATATAAATGACAAAATAGATCAAGGTAAAATTATAATGAAAAAAAAAATAAAAATAACCTCTAATGACAAGCTAATTGATTTGATGAGTAAATTGAGAATTTTGACAATTAATATGATGGAAGATTTTGAGAAAAATCTTTTTTTAAGAAAAAAATTCATACCAAAAAAAAATAATAGAAATTTAGCAAAAAAATTCCCTAAAAAAATTCCAAATAATGGATTAATTGATGTTGAGACAAATTTTGAAGAATTCAAAAGATTATTTAATGCTAGTTTTTTTGGACCATTTTATTCTTCTTGGGGAAGGTGTTATTTTAATTATCAAAAAAAAAAGAAAATAATTATAAATTTTAATGAAAGGAGTCATACGATTGATGATAAACAAAAAAATTTTATAAAAAAAATAAGTAAAAATAAATTTTCTTTAAAACTTAAAAAAAAGTTTATTACTGTTCTTACTAAATAAATGATTAAAGAATTAGACAAAGTTTTCAAAAAAAATGGCTTATATAAAGCAAGTTACATCTATATCTATAGCGACTTCAGAATATTTTTTGAAAATAATAAAGTAAACCCTGAAAAAAAAGTAAGTTCTTTTTTAAATCTTTTTTTGAACAAGGGTATCACATGCATAATTCCAGCATTTTCCTATACAACCAATGGTGAATTCCATGTAGAAAACACAAAATCAAAGGTTGGTTTTTTAGCAAATTATGTAATGAAAAATTATCAATTTGAAAGATCAGTGCATCCAATTTTTTCTTTTGTTGCTATTGGAAAAAAAAGAAAAATTGTCAAAAGTGTTGGAAAGTCAGCTTTTGGAAAAAAAAGTGTTCATAGTAGATTGTTTAACAAAAATACTTTTTTTCTGAATTTTTTTAGACCTTTGGAAAAAGGTAATACTCTTATTCATCATATTGAGCAAATTGAGAAAGTAAATTACAGATACGATAAAAAATTTAGTACGATTGTTTTTAAGAATAAAAAAAAAATAGGTAGTAACTTCAAAGCGTATGTAAGAAAATTTATTAATAAAAAAGAACATAGATTTACGTTTAAAAAAATAATTAAAAGAATTATTAAAGAAAAATTTATGATAAAAGTTAATGTCAAAAACTCTGATATTTTTATATATAAGTATGATTTTTTTTATAAATTTCTAAGGGCAGCCTTGCAAAAAGATAGATATATCTTCATAAATAAATAGTGTTCATAATTTGAACATATTTGATATACATGTTCACTATATGAACATCAAAAAAAACTTGGATAAAGACTCGGAAAAAGAACTTAGAATATTAAGGCAACTCAACAAAAATCCAAGCACTTCACAAAGAGATCTGGCTGAGGAAATTGGGGTTAGCTTGGGAAAGATCAATTTTCTTTTGAACGAACTTATTAAGAAAGGTCTAATTAAAATAGATAACTTTTCAAAAAATAAGTCTAAAATAAATTATATATATCTGCTTACACCTAAAGGTATTTCAGCAAAATTTTCTTTAACAGTTAAATTCATGAAAAGAAAACTAAAAGAATACGATGAATTAAAAAAAGATTTAAAAAATTAATTATGTGGATAGTAGCCAAAATAAAAAAAAATAACTTAAATTTATTTTGTTCTGAATTACTAAAAAAATTACCAGACATAAAATACTATTTCCCTAAAATATACCGGAAATCTGGAGAGAATAAAAATTTATTGATAAATTATGTCTTTTGTTTTCACGCTTCATTTAAAAAACAATCTTCGCTAGATATAAATAAAACAACAAAAGGCTTGGAGTGTTTTTTGGGGACAAGTGTTAAAGATCAAGAAGATATAAAAAGATTCATAAATTTTTGTAAAAATCATGAGGATGAATACGGAAATATAACTAATTCTTTTTTCAGGAAAGTAATTTTAAACCAAGGAAAATTTATATCTGGGCCATTTAGTAATTATTTATTTGATTTAATTAAAAAAGATAAAGAAAAAATTAGTATTTTAATCGGCGACATACCGATTACAGTGTCTAACAAAAGTAAAAATTTATATCAACCAGTTTGATATATTCATTTGATTTTTTAAATGCTTCTTAAAACAAATAGGGCATCTGCGGAGCTATGGTAAAAAACAGATTAATTTGTACTGCAAACGAAGATCTGATTTCTATAAATGATAGAAATATTTTGATGGGAGAGTGGTGTTTAACAGACAAAATTTTTAAAAAAAAAATTATGAATTTAAATTTTGGAATTTGTGAATATCATTACATGAATAATCAAAATAAAGTAATAAAAGATTGGAATTATCTTTTTACTTTATATGATAAGGTGATGAATGCTTTGAGTATAAAACTCAATGAATATCATAAGGAAAATTTTTCAAGAAGATATTGGGAAATTCTCGCAGGGCAAACTTTGGTACATTTATTATCTATTTTATGGGATAGATGGGAAACTATAAAAAGTGCTGAAAAAAAATTTAATATAAATGAGGTAGCAATTTTAAAATATAATTCATCTGATTATATCCCGAAGGATTTTAATGATCTTTTATCTAATAAATATGATGATCACTTTTGGAATAATTGTGTTTATTCTGAAATAATAAAAGACAGTTTTAAAATCAAGATTGTAGAGGTTGATCATAAAAAGAAAAAAGATTTTAATTTTAGTAAAAAATTAAAAAATAATAATTTCAATTTTTATAGCTTAATAGACACTTTTTTATCAAAAATAATTAAGGAAAAAGTATTACTATATAAGTTTGGTGGAAAAAAAACTTTTAGTTATATGATTAAACAGTTTGAATTATCAAGATTTTATAATGAATTCCGAAATCAAATAACTTTTAAAAATAAGCTTAATAGAAAAAATCTTTTTTTGGATTTGGATCCTAAAAATTTATTTGAGGAAATGCTAAGTAGAAAATTATTAAATTTTTTACCAATTTCACATTTAGAAGGGTTCAGAGATATTAATCTTTATTTGGCGAAAATAAAACCTGAACCCAAATACGTAATAACAACTTATGGACATGTATTTGACGATTTATTTAAAATTTGGACTGCTTCAAAAGTTGAAAAAAAAATCTCCAAATTCATCATATGCAGTCATGGTGGTTTCGTTGAGAATTCAATATGTTTCGACTCCTGGCTAAATATTTCTGATAAATTTATTACCTGGGAAAACAAAAAACATTTAAAATGTTTACAACTGCCACCGCAATACTCTCTCAATTTTAAGCAAATAAAAAAATTTAATAATAAAAAAATCTTATTTTGCACTGCAAATGCCAGTCTTTATCTTCATAGAATTCAAGACTATATTTTAGGTTCTCAAATTAAATTATATCTAAACTTTTGGAAAAAGTTTATTTCTAAATTAAATATAAATATGAAAAAAAATATTGTTGTAAGGCAAATACCTAATAGTGATCCATGGTTTCAAAAAAAAGAATTTGAGGAAATTTTAGGTAAAAAAGCTATTTCCAAAAAAAAAAAATTTATGGATGAAGTAAAAGATTCTAAAATAATAATCAATACCGCCTTACAGACAACTTTTTTTGAAAGTATGCTTTCTGGTGTTCCTACAATTGTTTTATTAAAGAATGACCTGTGGAATCTAAGCGAAGAAGGTAAAGAAATTTATGATTTATTAATTGAAAATAAAATTATTTTTAAAAATGATGATAATTTAATTAATCATTTAAATGAAATCGATGCAAACCCTTTATCTTGGTGGAATAGTAGTGATTTAATTTCAGTAAGAAATAAATTTCATGATTATTTTTGTAATTTTAAAAATGAAAAAAAATGGAATAATTTTTTTGCAAGTTTAAACTAAATATATGATTGGAAACAAAATTTATAATTTAGCAAAAAAAATCTGGAGTTATAATAGAAGTTTAACTGGTAATGGTGTTAGAAAAACACTTTTTGAATTTAATAAAATATTTGAAGAACTAAAAATTTTTGAGATTAAATCTGGAACCAAAGCTTTTGACTGGGTGATACCAGAGGAGTGGAATGTTAATCAAGCATATATTCTAGATCCTAATAAGAAAAAAATATGTGATTTTAAAAAAAATAATTTACACTTAGTTAGTTATTCAATTCCTACTTATAAAACATTAAAGTTAAAAGACCTCAAAAAAAAGCTTTACTCTGATCCAATAAATAAGAATGCCATCCCTTATCGAACGAGTTATTATAAAAAAGATTGGGGTTTTTGCATTTCCGAGACTCAAAAAAAAAAATTAAAAAAAGGTAATTACAAAGTTTTTATCGATTCCAAAATTGATGAAAATGGATCAATGACCTTTGGTGAAATTTTTATTAAAGGAAAATCAAGTAAGGAAATATTCTTTTCTTCTTATATTTGTCACCCATCGTTAGCTAATAATGAATTATCTGGTCCATGTTTACTAATCTATTTAGCACAAGCAATAGCCAGAAAAATTAATAATTATTCAGTAAGAATGGTTTTTATACCTGAAACCATAGGTTCAATTTATTATTTAAGCAAAAATCATAAAAAGATGAAAAAAAAAATAAATTTTGCATTTAATATTACCTGTGTAGGAGACTCTAGAAATTACTCATTTATTCCTTCCAGAAAAAACAATACTAATACTGATTTATTAACTAGACATGTTTATAAGTATTTCACAAATAATTATAAAGAGTACACATGGAATGACAGAGGAAGTGATGAAAGGAATTATTGTTCACCTGGAATAGATTTACCAATGTGTACAATCATGAGGTCAAAATTTGGTGATTATAAAGAGTATCACACTTCCGATGACAATCTTACTAAAGTTGTTAGTAAAAAAGGTTTAAATGATAGCTTTAATTTAATAGAAAAATTACACTACGCAGCAGATAATTTTTGTTATCCAAAAGCAAGGTTTTTAGGTGAACCTTTTTTATCTAAAAGAAAATTATACCCTAGTATCGGGGCTGGTAAATTACCTAAAAAAATTATTTTAATAAAAAATATTTTAACTTATAGTGATGGTTCAAATTCAATAATAGATATTGCCAATAAATGTGATGTTGCAGTTTGGGAGATAATACCTACAGTGAATGAATTGAAAAAAAGGAAGCTTTTATATGTTTAAAAATCAGACTATTTTAATCACTGGCGGCACAGGTTCTTTTGGAAAGAAATTTGCACAGAAAATAATTGAAAATCATAAACCCAAAAAAATTATTATCTTTTCAAGAGATGAGCTCAAACAATTCGAAATGAAAAATGATAAAATATTTCAAAAAAAAATTGTAAGATTTTTTTTGGGAGATGTAAGGGATTTATTAAGATTAAACACAGCTTTTGAGGGAGTTGATATAGTTGTCCATGCGGCAGCATTAAAACAAGTCCCATCAGCCGAGTATAATCCCACAGAATATATAAAAACTAATATTAATGGCGCTGAAAATATTATTCAGGCTGCAATTAATTGTAATGTTAAAAAAGTTATAGCTCTTTCAACAGATAAAGCTGTAAATCCAATTAATTTGTATGGAGCAACTAAACTTGTGTCTGATAAACTCTTTATAGCAGCAAATAATATTGTTGGAAAAAAGAATATTAGATTTTCGATTGTAAGATACGGGAATGTTTCTGGATCAAGAGGTTCAGTTTTGCCTTTTTTTCTAAAATTAAAAAAAAGTGGAAAGCCTTTTTTATTGACTCATAAGGACGCAACTCGTTTTTGGATAACATTAGATGAGGGTGTAAATTTTGTTATAAACTCTCTTAAAAAAATGTATGGAGGAGAAATATTTATTCCAAAATTACCAGCAATTAAGATTATTGATTTAGCAAAAGCAATAGATGAAAAAAATAAGATTAAGATTATTGGCTTAAGAGAGTCTGAAAAAATACATGAGGCATTAATTTCGCCAGATGATAATAGAAATGTTTTAGAATTTAAAGATTGTTTTATTATAAAACCATCTATGTTTAATTTTAACCATTATCTAAAAACTAAAGGCAAAATAGCGAAAAGTGATTACTATTTTACCTCAAATAATTCTGATTTTTTATCTATCAAAGATATTAAAAAATATATTAACAAATTGTGATCTTATCGAAACTAGTATTAGGAGGTGCTAATTTTGGGCAAACTTATGGTATTGGTAGAAATAAAATTAAGCTTGAAGAAATAAATAAAATATTAAGCTATTTAAAAAAAAAAAATAAAAAAATTATTATAGATAGTTCTCCCAATTATAAAAACTGTGAAAAAATATTGAAAAATTTAAGATATCGTAATTTTTTAATTATAACAAAAATAAAAGGGTTACCTAAAAGAAAAATAGAAATAAAAAAATTTATTGAAAACTTTATTTATCGCCATAAAAAAAAAACAAAGAAAAATATTTATGCCATTCTTTTACATGACGAATTTGAGTTATCTAATATTAAAAGATTAAGGTTTATAATTGAGATATTAAATAAAATAAAAAGACAGGGTATTATAAAAAAATACGGTTTTTCAATTTATAATTATACTAAATATAAAAAAAATATTTTAAAGATGAAACCAGATATTTTACAATTTCCTCTTAATATTGTTGACGATAGAATTAACAAAGCTGAATTCAAAAAATTAAAAAAAAAGAAAATTTCATTGCATGCAAGATCTGTATTTTTGCAAGGACTTCTTTTAAAAAATCAAAAATATTTACCTAAAAGATTTAAAAAGTTAAGAAAAGTTTGGCAAGAATACGATGAAAGATGTTTTAGTAGTAACTTAAATAAACTTGAAACTTGTTTGGGCGAAGTTTTATCGAACAGTTATATAAATAAAATTGTAGTTGGTTTTAATTCTTTTTTTCAATTTAAAGAAATTGAAAAAATTAAGAAAACAAAGAAAAAATTCATTTTCCCAAATTTAAATAAAAATCAAAAAACCTTTTTAATTAATCCTTATAAATGGAAGAATGATTTCAGCAATTATACAAGCTAGGGAAGACTCATCAAGACTTCCAAATAAAGTTCTTAAAAAAATTGTTAATAATGAAAATTCTATATCTTTAATTATTAAACGTCTTAATAAGTCAAAATATATAAAAAAAATTATTGTAGCTGTTCCTAATACTTCAAAAAAATTTGATTATTTAAAAAAAAAGTTTAAAAATATCGAATTGTTTAAAGGCAAAAAGCACAATGTATTAGACAGGTATTTTAAAGCTGCTTTTTTTTTTAATATTACTACAATTGTTAGAATTACATCTGATTGTCCACTTATAGATTATAAGTTATTAGATAAAATGATCATAAATTTTAAAAAATATAAAGTAAATTATTATTCAAATTGTATTTCAAGATCTTTTCCAGATGGTTATGATATAGAGATTTTTGATTTTAAATCTTTATCCTTTGCCCATAAAAATGCAAAAAGTCTTTATGATAAAGAACACGTAACTTCTTACATGTTAAAATCAAAAAAAATTAAAAAACGGAATTATTCCAATAGCCCTAATCTATATTTTTTAAGGTGTACTTTAGATGATATCAATGATCTAAAATTTATTAGAAAAATATACAAACTCTTTGCTCCTAAAATTTATTTTGGATATGAAGATTTTAAAAAACTTTTTTACAAACAACCAAATTTTTTTATTACAAAATGGAAATAAACAATTATAAAACTTGGTTAAAAGCTCTTAAAGTTATACCTGGCGGTAATATGCTAATGTCAAAAAGGCCTCCAGAAAGTTTGATTAAAAAATATCCAATTTATTTTTCTAAATGTGAAGGTTCTTATATTTGGGATTTAAATGGTAAAAAATATTTAGATATGTTTCTTATGGGGGTAGGCACAAATATCCTAGGTTATAACAACAAAAAAGTAAATCAGGCTGTCAATAAAGTTATTAAAACAGGAAATATGTCATCTTTAAATTCACTTGAAGATTATAAACTTGCAAAGGAATTGATAAAAATTAATAAGTGGGCTGACATGGTTAGGTTTGCAAGAACAGGAGGTGAAGCAAATGCCATAGCTGTAAGAGTTGCCAGGGCTTCAAACAAAAAAGATATTATTGCTTTTTGTGGATATCATGGGTGGCACGATTGGTATTTATCTGCAAATTTATCAAACAAAAAAAACTTGGATACCCATTTGTTTCCGAACCTAAGAACTTCCGGTGTTCCAAAAAATTTAAAAAATACATCTATAGGATTTAATTTTAATGATAGCAAAGGTTTAATTAAAATTTTTAAAAGATTCAAAAAAAATATTTCTGCAATTAAATTAGAAATTCAAAGAACAGACCCACCCTCAAAAGAATTTATAAAAACAATAAAAGATATTCAAAAAAAAAATACCTTGATAATAGTTGATGAATGTACATCTGGATTTAGACAAACATTTGGTGGATTGTATAAAAAATATGATATTATTCCAGATATTGTAATTTATGGAAAATCATTAGGTAACGGTTATCCTATTACTGCAGTCGTTGGGAAAAAAAAAGTTATGAAATTTGCAGAAAAAACTTTTATAAGCAGTACTTTTTGGACTGACAGGGTTGGAACTGCAGCTGCTTTAGAAACATTAAAATTAATGAAGGAAAAAAAAAGTTGGTCTAAAATTTCTAATATTGGAAAAATGATAAAAAAAAGATGGAAAAAAATTTCAAGATTAAATGACGTTCCACTCGAAATATCTGGATTGGATGCAATGCCTAAATTTGAAATAAAACATAAAAAAAATGATATCTACAAACAATATATCGTAGCTGAAATGTTAAAAAAGAATATTTTAGCAAAAAATATTATTTATTTAAGTATCTCTCATTCGAAAAAGCAAATTGACTATTATATGAGGACTTTACAAAAAATTTTTCAAAAAATAGGAGAAGATATTTCTAATAAAAAAAAAATTACTTCAAACAAATTATATAAATATAAAAAAGAAATTTCTCTTAAAAGGTTAAATTAGTAAATGAAGAAAAACTATCTTAAAATTATTAGTAGTATTGAAAAAGTAAGAAGAAAAAATAACAAAAATTGGATGGATATATTAAGATTAGCTTTTGCAGCAGAACCAAAAAAAACAGCCAAAATTTTTTCAAAAATTTACAAGGAAGACAAATTAATCTCCAAACTTGCAAGAAAACTTACCAAATAAACAAAAATGATTAAGATTGGTAATAAAATAATTTCACATAGAGCCCCTCCTTTTTTGATTGCAGAAATATCCGCTAATCATAAAGGTTCGTTAAAAAGAGCAATTAAATTAATTAAATTAGCAGCTCTGGCAGGGTTTGATGCAATAAAGTTACAAACCTACGATCCAGATTTGATTACTCTGAACTCAAAAAAAAAAGATTTTTTAATAAATGATAAAAAAAGTATTTGGAATAAAAAAAGACTTTACGAACTTTATAAAGAAGGTCAAACACCAAAGGAATGGCATAAAAAATTATTTACTGAGGCAAAAAAATCAAAATTATTGGCTTTTAGCACTCCTTTTGATTTAAATTCGGTTGATTTTTTAAATAAATTACATGTGCCTTGCTTTAAAATTTCATCCTTTGAAATAACTTATTTAGATTTAATAAAAAAATGTGCTAAATCTAAAAAACCCTTGATCATATCTACAGGACTTGCAACATTTAAAGAGATCAAAGAGGCAGTAAAAGCAGCAAAATCTTGTGGTTGTAGAAAGATAATTCTTTTAAAATGCTCAAGTAACTACCCCGCTAATCCTGAAGATATAAATTTAATGACCTTAACTGATCTCAAAAAAAAATTTAAAACAGAAGTTGGGCTTTCAGATCATACTCTAGGGTCTGAAATTGCAATTTCTAGTATAAATTATGGTGCCTCTGTAATTGAGAAGCACATAACTATAAAAAATGATGATGGTGCATTAGATAGTAAATTTGCGCTAGATAGTCGTAATATGAAAAATTTTGTAGATGCTATAAAAAATACTTTTTTGGCAAAAGGCAAAGTTAAATATGGTCCAACCAAGAATGAAATAAAATCACTTAAATTTAGAAGATCAATTTATGTCTCAAAAATGATAAAAAAAGGAGAAAAAATTTCTAATTCTAATATTAAAATCGTAAGACCTTCGCTGGGACTAAATATAAAAAATTTTTCAAAAATAATTGGGTTTAAAGCAAAAAAAATTTTAAAACGCGGTGATCGTATTAAGCTTAAAGACCTTAGAAGAAAATAAAAAACTTTTTTAAAATGATCAAAAGCTATATTGAGGCAATCAAATTATTGGTAGATTATAACAAGATTTATCCAATTCTTTTTTTTATTGGTTTACTCATAGCTATACTATTAGAGTCTTTTACAGTTATTGCGTTATACCCTGTTATATTATCAATTATTAATACAAGCGATTTTAATAATATATTTATTTTAGAAAAATTTAATTTTTCTTTGGAACAATACATATCAATTTTTTTAGGTGCAGTTATTATTAAAACACTTTATCTAAATTTTTTTAGTTATCTAAAAAACATGTATTTATTTTCTTTCCATACTAATATCTCTAACAAATTATATAAAAATTATGTTAGCAGGAATTTAATCAATATCATTTCAACAGACTCTTCTCAAATAATAAGAAATCTTTTTAATGAAATAGCAAATTTTAATTCAGGATTAAATGCAACGTTTAATTTTTTTATAGAGCTGTTAATTTCTCTATTTCTTATATTTATATTACTCTACACTGATTTCTTTGCTACTTTATTTATGTTTAGTAGTTTAACGATCATTCTATTTTCATATTTATTAATAATTTCCCCTACCTTGAGAGAACTATCTTACAAAAAGCTTACAATGAATGGGAAAGTAATTAAATTTATTCAAGAAACTTTTGACTTAATCAAAATAATTAAAACTACAAGAAAAGAGAATTTATTTTTAGATAATTACATTGAAAACGTAAAGGAATTAAATAAAATTAACAGAAAGTTAACTTTTTTATCAGAAATCATCGTAAATAGCAGAGATTTATTTTTTATAATAATTTTAATTTTACCAATCTCATATTTTATTTTTATTAAAGATATAGAATTTATTGAGGCAATTCCAATCCTTTCAATTTTTTTTTATGCTTCAACAAAAATTTTTCCATCAGCTCTTAAAATTTCAAGTATTTTTCAAAATTTGAATAACTACTACCCTTCCGTGCTTGTAGTATTAAATGAATTATCTTTTAAAGTTAAGGAAAAATCTGCCTTAGATAAGAAAAATAAATTTTTAATCAATACTGATATAAAAATTCAAAATCTTTCTTTTAATTATAATGATAATAGTGACTTATTTAATGCCCTGAATTTTAAAATCAAAAAAAATAAATTAAATTTTTTGTTTGGAAAAAGCGGATCAGGAAAAACTACCTTAATAAATTTAATCTCATGTTTAATAAAACCACAAAAGGGAGAAATGTTTGTAAATGATATTGATGTTTTTTCTGCAGATCAGAAAACTCAAGATAATTGGATCTCTTCAATCGGCTATATTAGTCAAGAGAGTGTTTTAGCTTCAGCAACTATTTTAGAAAATATAACCTTATTTGAAAAGAATTTTGATAAACATTTATTAGATAAATCACTAATGTTATCAAATTTGGAAAATTTCGTAAAAAAGAATCCTGATGGTTTAGCTTATCAAGTTGGGGAGTCAGGTGATAAATTATCCGGAGGACAAAAACAAAGAATAAATATTGCTCGAGCATTATATCACTCACCATCATTATTAATTTGTGACGAAATTACTAGCTCTCTTGATATTAAGAATACGAATGAGATAATGAATGAGATAAACAAAATTAAGGAAAATTTGACAGTTATATTTATAACTCATGATGAGAAGCTTAAAAGTTATGCTGACAATATTATAAATTTAAATAATGAAAATTAATTATTCAAAACAAAATATCATTAAAAAAGACATTAACTCTGTAATTAAAGTCTTAAAATCAAATTTTTTAACACAAGGACCAAATATTCAACTTTTTGAAAATAAGATTAAAAAGATAGTTGGCGTAAAGTATGCCTATGCAACAAATTCTGCTACAAGTGGCTTACATGTAGCGTGCATGTCAATTGGAATTACTAAAAATGATGTAGTTTGGACATCACCAAATTCCTTTGTTGCTTCCTCAAATTGTGCCTTGTACTGTGGTGCAAAAATTGATTTTGTTGACATTGATCTTAAAACTTACAATTTATGTTCAAAGAAATTAGAGGATAAATTAAAGATAACAAAAAAAGAAAACCTTCCAAAAGCAATAGTGCTAGTTCATTTTGCAGGATATACTAAAGATTTAGAAAAAATTAAAAAATTATCTATTAAGTATCGATTTAAAATCATTGAGGATGCCTCCCACGCTTTAGGAGCAAAGTATAAAGGAGGATATATTGGAAATTGTAAATTCAGTGATGTGTGTGTTTTTAGTTTTCATCCTGTAAAATCTATTACAACTGGTGAAGGTGGTATGATAACAACAAATTCAAAAAAAATTTCATCTAAATCGAAATTATTTCGTAACCACGGCATTAATAAGGACAAAAGATTTTTGTTAGATAAAACCAAAAAAATAAATCATTATGAACAACTAGAATTAGGCTTTAATTATAGGATGAATGATTTAGAGGCAGCATTAGGAATTTCTCAATTAAATCGATTGAAAAAATTTATAAATAAAAGAAATGATATTGCAAAATATTATGACAATGAACTTGCAAATCTTCCAATACAAAAACCAGTATTTACAAAAAATAGTTCCTGGCATTTATATGTAATTTTACTTAGAAATAAAGATGTAAGACAAAAATTATTCAATTTTTTAAAAAGAAAAAATATCAATTGTCAAATTCATTACATACCAATTCACACTCATCCTTTTTATAAAAAAATTGGTTTTAAAAAAAATGATTTTCCAAATTCTGTGGAATATTACGAAAAATGTTTATCCTTACCAATTTTCTTTGATTTAAAGCACTCAATGCAAAAAAAAATAGTTAAATTGATTCGTAAATTTTTTCTAAATGTTTAAAATTTTGATTAAAAGTAAGCTGAATGATAAAGAAAAGAAAGGAATTTTAGAATTAAAAAATCAATTCTGGAGCTTTGGTTTAAAAGAACAAAAGAAATGGTTCGAAAAAAATATTAAAAAAAAAGATATTCATATTTTTTTTCAAATAAAAAATAACATAATTGCATATAATTGTCTTAGAATAAAAAAAATAAATAAGTTTAGTTTTTTTCTCCTAGATACCATAATTGTAGATAAAAAATTTAAGAAAAGCGGATATGGAGGTTGCCTATTAGATATAAATAAATTAATTTCGATATCTAAAGAAAAACCAATTTTTTTAAAAACAAATCAACAAACAAAGAGTTTTTATGAGGAATTTGCCTTTAAACTTATAATGAAAAAGAGCAATTTTCTTTATTTTACTTTTAATAATAATAAAAAAAAAAATAACTTCTACAAATATCTTAGAAAAAAAAATGGAGTTTAGATGTATTTAGTTACAGGTTGTGCAGGATTTATTGGTATGCATTTATCAATTGAATTATTAAGAAGAAATAAAATTGTTATTGGCATAGATAATTTGAATAATTATTATGATGTAAATTTGAAAAATAAAAGACTTTCTAATTTAAAAAAATTTAGAAATTTTAAATTTAAAAAAATCGATATTCAAAATTTACCTGCCTTAAAAAAATTTACTAAAAGATATAGAATAAAATATATAATTAATTTAGCTGCACAAGCTGGTGTTAGGTACTCAATTTCTAATCCTGAAAAATATTTTGATAGTAACATTAAAGGATTCTTCAATATGTTGGAAATTGCAAAAATAAAAAAGATTAAACATTTTATTTATGCAAGTAGCTCAAGTGTTTATGGTGCATCTACAAAGAAAATTTTTAAAGAGACAGACAATGTTGACCAACCCATTAGTTTTTATGCTTCGTCAAAGAGATGTAACGAGTTAATGGCTCATTCTTATAGTTATATTTACAATTTTCCTGTGACAGGATTAAGATATTTTTCTGTTTATGGTCCTTGGGGTAGACCAGACATGTCTTTATTTATTTTTACTAAAAAAATTTTGCAAGATAAAAAAATTGATGTCTTTAATAAAGGCAAAATGAAAAGAGATTTCACGTATATTGATGACGTTGTAAAAGCAACATATAGAATTATCCACAAAATTCCAAAAATGAGAGATGGTAAGAATATTTGTAAATTTAAAATACTAAATATTGGAGGTGGAAATACAATTAAACTTTCCGATTACGTAAGTTTAATTGAAAAAAAATTAAATAAAAGTGCCAAAATAAATTTAAAGGGTATGCAGTTAGGTGATGTAAAATTTACACTATCTAATAAAAACGAATTAAAGAAATATATAAAATTTTATCCCAAAACAAACATTGAAAAGGGAATTAAAAAGTTCATTGATTGGTTTAAAAGTTTCTATCTAAATGAGAAATAATAAAATTTGTGTAATAGGCTTGGGTTATGTTGGTTTACCATTGGCTTTCAATTTATCAAAGCATTTTGAGCTTATTGGTTTTGATAGTAGCAAAAAAAGAATTTTGGATTTAAAAGATAATGTAGACCAAACAAATGAGATAAAAACATCTGAATTAAAAAAAGCAAAAATTTCATTTACGTATGAAGCTAAAGATATTCAAGAATGTAATATCTATATTGTTACAGTACCAACTCCAATTGACTCAAAAAATAACCCACAAATAACAAGCTTAATTTCTGTTACTAAAATGATAGCCTCTTATTTAAAGAATAATGATTTGATCATATATGAATCGACAGTTTTCCCAGGTTGTACAGAAGAAATTCTAATTCCACTAATTGAAAAAATATCTAAAAAAAAATTAAATAAAAATTTTCATGTTGGTTATTCACCTGAAAGAATTGATCCAGGTTATTCAAAATATAAACTCTCAAATCAAATTAAAGTAATTAGTGGTTCTAGTAAGCAAACAGTGGCAAGAATTGGTAAAATTTATAAAAGAATAATTAAAAAAGGAATTTTTGTTGCTAAAAATATTAAAGTAGCTGAAGCTGCAAAAATAATAGAAAACACGCAAAGAGACATTAATATTGCATTTATAAATGAAGTATCGATGCTCTTTCATAAAATGAAAATAAATACTAATGAAGTTTTAAAGGCAGCTAACACAAAGTGGAATTTTTTAAATTTTAAACCAGGACTTGTTGGAGGACATTGCATTGGTGTGGATCCTTACTATCTTAAGTTTAAAGCTCTAAAAGAGGGTTTTAGACCCAAATTAATATCATCTGGAAGATCTATTAACGATTTTATGCCTAAATTTATATTTAAAGAAATAAAAAAGGAAGTTGAGAAAAAAAAAAAAAGATTAAAAAATTTAAAAATATTATTTCTTGGAGTTGCTTTTAAAGAAAATTGTAATGATTTTAGAAATTCAAAAGCAATAAGTTTATTAAAACTTTTGAAAAAAAATAACGATATTGATATTTTTGACAATTTAGTTAATAAAAATTTATTAGCTGAAAAAGAAAAAATTAAATTAATATCAAAAATGAGTAAGAAAAATTTCTATGATGTAATTATTGTATCAGTGCCACATAATAAAATTAAATCTTTCAAAATTAATTTTCTAAAAAAACTTTGTAAAAAAAGTGGCATAATTATTGATATAAAATCAATATATTCGAAAGAGCAAGTTGAATGGCAATTATAAATAAAAATTTCTGGTCGGGAAAACATGGACCATTAATGATTGCTGAAATAGGAGGGAATCACGAAGGGAATTTTCAATATGCAAAGAAATTAACTAAACAAGCGATTCAATCAGGGGTCGATGTTGTAAAATTTCAGATTTACTCAGGCGATGGACTTGTAAATAAAAAGATTTCACCTGATAGAAATAAGCACTTTAAAAAATTTCAACTTACAAAAAGTCAACACATTGAATTAGCAAAACTTTGTGTAAGTTCAGGTGTTCAATATAATGCTTCAATTTGGGATTTGAAAATGATTGATTGGGTGGATAAATATTTAAAATTTTATAAAATAGGCTCTGGAGATTTAACTGCATATCCAATTATAAGCGAATTTGTAAAGAGAGATAAACCAATTTTGTTATCAACGGGCTTATCAAATTTAAAAGAAATAAAAGATACAATTAATTTCATTAAAAAATTAAATCCAAATTATAAAAAAAAAAATATGTTAGCTTTAATGCAATGTACTTCTATGTATCCCACAGATGATAAAGATGTAAATTTAAGAGTAATTGATAAATTTAAAAATTTATTTAAATATGAAATTGGTTATTCACATCACTCCTTTGGTGATTTAGCTCTCCAAATTGCTTACACTAAAGGAGCTAGCGTGTTAGAATTTCATTTTACAGACAAAAGAGAAGGTAAAACTTTTAGAGATCATTTAATCTCACTAACTAAAAATGAGGTCATTTCTCTTTGTTCAAAATTTAAAAGAATCAAAAGTTTAATGGGTAATGACAAAAAATTTGCTCTAAAATCCGAGATAAAATCTGGACATATTAAAAGTTTTAGGAGAGCGCTATATCTTAATAAAGATATTAAAAAAGGAGAATTTATTTCAAAAAATGATATAGATTGTTTAAGACCTAATGAAGGTTTAGATGCGAGAAAAATTGATAAAATATTGGGCAAAAAATCCAAAAAAAATTTTAAGTCATATCAAAAAATCAAACTATGACAGATTCAAGAAAACTAGCAATTAAAAATCTTAAAGGTAGTGATGAAGAAATGAGAGTTTCTTGGATGTTAAAAAATATGAGTCAAAATAAAACTTTCAAGTATTTTCTTGAAAATGAAAAATTAGAAAACCAAAATATTTTGCTCAAATCACTTCAAGAAAGATATAAAACTTACAGAAATCAATGGAGGGGTAATGCTAAGTTTGCTATAAAAAATGATTTAATTGGGAATAAATTTAATGATAGTAATATTAAGCCACTTTGCATAGATATTGAGACAGCTTCAGTTTGTGATTTAGCTTGCCCTCACTGTTATAGACAATTTATTGCAACTCCTGATAAAATAATGTCAAAGGAACTTGCTTTTAAAATCATCGATCAAGCATCAAAATTAAATGTTCCATCAATGAAATTTAACTGGAGAGGCGAACCTTTATTGAACCCGTCATTGCCCGAAATTATTGATTACGCGAAAAAAAAGGGTGTCTTAGAGACGATCATTAATACTAACGCAACAAAGTTAAATCTAGATATGGCAAAAAAAATTATAAATTCAGGTCTAGATTTAATGATCTATTCTTTTGATGGAGGATCAAAAAAAAGCTATGAAAAAATGAGACCTGGTAGGTTTAAAAAAAATAATTTTAATGAAATTTATGAAAATATTCTCAATTTTCATAAATTAAAAATAAAATTAAAATCTGCATTTCCAAGAACAAAGATACAAATGGTTTTGACCGAAGATACTTTTGCTGAACAAGATGAGTATTTTTCATTATTTAAAGATATAGTTGATGATGTGTCGGTCAAACAATATACGGAAAGAGGGGGGAAAATTAGTGATGTAAGTGAAGAATATTTAAGATCCGCCTGTTCAAACGAGATTACCGAAGGATCAAATAAAAATTATGTTACAAAAAAAATAGACGCAAATGCTGAAATTATGAAGGATTCTGACGGAAATTTGTTTGTTTCTAAAGGGAGATTGCCGTGTGAACAACC
>CETK01041145.1_pt1 | contig 20486 bp, 10 predicted proteins | sample 361431 | NCBI WGS metagenome assembly CETK01 (sample SAMEA2622452, study PRJEB7988) | marine metagenome | biome: marine biome (ENVO:00000447); feature: surface water layer (ENVO:00002042); material: "saline water (ENVO:00002010), including plankton (ENVO:xxxxxxxx)" | depth 5 m | reverse complement strand
TCGGCATCATATTTCTTGCCTGTATGATGATTGGCATAGCGTCTTGATCTAGTAAATCCCATCTCTAAAAATTTACGAGACATATCCATACCAACAAAATCTCCATGTGCCATATAATCTAGGAACATGGAGTATATTTTATTAGCAGATTTTGTTGCTATTTCGGGAGTCTTGAATCTCCAATGAGCACAAATAAGGTTTGTATAAGGGCGAACCAATAGAACCCCTTGCTCGCCTCTTCCGATACGATATAGTTTGTTAGTGTCTTCATCTGTAAAGTCAAGGTTTTCATAGGGGAGTTCATAGGGAAATTCAAGCATTTCTTATATTGAAAGAAAAAATAATACGTTCTGATTCAGATTGTACCACTTTACACTGATGTGTCAAGCTTGACGGAAAGAAAATAATATCTCCTTCACTGACCTCAGGTACATATTCTATCACATTACCCTCTATAAAGTCAAGAAATGGTGCAAAGAATGATGTAGGATTGTGATCGTCCTCCAACTTAGCATATAATATTGCTGAGTAACCTAATGCTCCATGATTGTGTAGTTGATGATAACTTCCACTTCCATATTTCTGACACCACACATTACGAATATCAAATGCATGTGGATATACATCATCAAATTCTATCAATGATGGTTTTAATATCTCAAACAACCTGTCAGCATATGGTGGTAGTTTATCCTGTTGATGATATTTAATATAATCAGTTTGATGTCCATCACCATCCTCAAGGTCAATCATGTTAAGGATCTCATCTTTGTAATCAACCCAATTCTCTACAGTATGTGTAAAGACTGGTATCATAAATGCTACGTCATTCTTCACACGTTGTTACCCTTTCGTAATGCATCGTTATCATATTCTATGACACCATCTGGTCTAACAACATAGCAATGATACCAGTATGTATCGTCACTTACCTCATCCTTACGAGGAAAATAGTCAGTGACAAAATCAAATGCTACGGTAGAATCTCTAAACTCAATATATCCATAATAATTACCATCTAACGTGATAGCTAGATCTGTAGGTATCTCCTCATCAATCTTATAGTAATCAAGAACTATCTTCTTAGCGTCAGCATTTGCCAACTCCAATCTTGGGTTCTCCCAATACACTAGAGCACCAGAAATAGTAGAAGCGTATGCTTCAATCTGATCCCAGTCTCTAGCACTGCTAAACGTCTGTAGGTTCTGCATCTGTATTCTCTACTTTCTTTAATTTATAAGCAGCACTAACTCTAATACCATAGAATTCCCTGCTCACGTCCTCTGCACAGTGTAATATACCTGATGGGAAACATATTGCTGAGCCAGGCTTAGGAAATATACAGTCAAATCTACCATCATCCTGTACAAACATAGTTTTACCACCCCACATAATATCCCATACAGGATTGCAGAATATTAAAAATGTATAGTCTGCATCATCCTTATGCATGAAACCATCTAATCCCCTTGTATGTCCATTGACATAATAATCAAGTATCTCATGTTTAAATGGTACAAGTATCTCTATTTTCTCAGGTATGGTAGTATCAAAAATGGCATGTCCTTTCACGTCCATCTTCCAAAACTTCTTGTGTGGTGCTGTGTGATCACTTATGGCACCCCACTGCCATCTAGGACGACTGCAAATCTTTTCAATCTCCTCCATCTCCTCTCTTGTGAGAATAGTATCCCACGACATAATATCAGTTAATAAAACCATACTAATTTCTCATTTGTGCACAACGTTTGATAATTCCACAACGAACGTGGTCAAGCAATAATAAAGTTTCCCTATCCACATCTTGTTCATGTATCCTACAATGTAGTTTGTTCAACTCTGTGATGTAGTATCTCATGGTAGGATCTGGAATAGAACTTTCCATCCAGAATGTAAGACATTTTCTAACACCAGAGGTCACTGGTCTGACACCATGAACATAATCAGATTGATACATCAACATTCTACCTGCTTCTAGCTTTCTTTCAATAGTCTCTGTCCCTATCTTTATGAAATGTTCACCACCCTCATAATCATCATTTAACATAACGACTGCAGTGTAATCCGTTCGGTTACCCCACATGTCCCAGTAGTCTATATGATCATTGTAATGTTGTCCTACTTCATATTTTAACATATAACATGGACTACATTTGTTAAGTGGATGTAAATCAGATATCTCTGATTGTCTCAACACTTTATGAACGCATTGATTTGTCATCTTATTCAATTCAATGTCATCTTGCTGTGTGTTATCCTTTACATCCTTCTCTTTAGGACCTGTGCGAGCACCATCAACAAATTTACCAGCATCAAATATACTCAGTATTTGTCTTAATTGATTAGAGTCAAAGAAATCATACTCATATATCATTGTTGTGTCTCCGCCAGAGCTTTAATAAAGTTATCTACAGCTAGTGTATATTGTTCAGTGACATCTTTTAGAGGTGTACACATGTTCAATATCTTATCATACCCAAGTAAGAATGATGTGTCACATGACCAAAATTTCCATGGCACGAGAGTTAATTGAGCCGTCTTGCCATCTATAGGTCCTGATGTCTGTAATCTAAATGGGTATGTTATACTATAGCATACTTTTTGCTCAACACCATCTATTTTCTCAGTATGATCTTTCACATTTGCTATCAACTCCTCCCCTGTCATCAATGTGAGGATGAGAATATTCAATTCCATTTTGTGCATAATTTAATTAAAGATTGTTTTGTCTGATTTGCTCCAATAATGCGTCTACTTCTTCTTGTGTGGTTGCCTTCTCTGCACTGTCACCAATATATTCAGTATCTTTTGATGTCTTAAGAATAATATCTGGATTTTTAATTTTGTAATTAGATGCGATAGTTAATACTATTCTCTGTGCATATTGATTGTATGTTTTCTGATCAAAAGGTCCGAACTGATCTACAGTCTCTAGATATTCCTTTCCTTCATTTATAAGTTGATTGTTTAATGCACGCTTCGTAAGATACTTTGCATACATCACTGGATTGAAAGGGAACTGAACCTCATCTGCATCTTTGCCATCATGATCTGCAGGTATATCTCTCAACTTTTGTCTATATTTTACCCACTGTGCTTTTAATGTAGCATCAATTCCATTGTCAGGCATCTGAGTCCAATCGGAATCAGCAAGAAGAAAATTTCTAATCATTCTAACGCCTTCCCAAGACACCTTCTGCCATCTACCATACTCATTGTATAGCTTCTCTTGAATCTCCTCCTGTCCTACATCTTGATATTCAAAATATTTCTCTTTGACTGTCTCAGCAATTTGTCCTACTTCTTCGTTGGTTGGTTCTCTCCATTGATATGTCTTCCACTTTCTTTCTTTAGTTGCACGATCATATACATACTTCTTCTTTTCAATACCATATGATCCATCACTGAAATAATTCAAGTGAATTAAACGGTCTCTATCAGACGTCCAGAATGGAAATAGAATATTTTGAATGTTATCATTCCAATAATCCTCACTGATAAATTCTGTCTTACCATCAACGATGATCATTCTTTCTAGTGCGTTTATTTGCACTACTACACGGATATCTGCCATTTGATTAAGGGATTTTAATGAACCAGCCTGTCGCAATATATTTATCATGGGTAAAGACTGTGTTTCCACGATGAACATGTGTCATACCTGCAGGCCATAACAATAGTGTGCCTGTCTGTGGTTTGTATCTTTTCTTCTGATACAAGAACTCTGTCTCTGCCTCACCATCTGGCATATCATTTAAGTATACCATCCATGCTATCTCTCTATTTGCTGCTCTAAAGCTAGAGTTTTCATAATGCCAAGTGTGATAACCACCTCCAACTGGAGTTTTTTGTATTTTTAAACCAATTGACGCCAGTTTAACTTCTCTGATATGATTATACTCTTGTTTATAGTTCTCAAGTGCAGAGTTTAGATATTTATAGAAATGTGAAGATAACCCCATATCAATATCATCATACATCATGCTAACATCATGACGTGCTAATTTTTTGGTTGGCATTTGATTACTGCCATATTGTACATAATCTGGATTAATCTTCAAATGTTTTTCAAAATTAGATATAATAGCATTACACATCTCATGATGTACTAGTCTCCTATACACACCAATAAAATCTTCAAACTGTCCTTCTAATCTATCAGGATCAACTATTAATCCACTCTCACTCGCTTCTAACATCAATAAGCTCTGATCATATACTTAACTAAATGATACCTTGTTAAGAGAGGAATGTCAATGTTTGGTTGTAATGAAGATGAAACATTTAATTTAACAGCAGATGATAATGTAAATGTACCCTCATTAACGTCAAGACCAGCACTATTGATTGGATCTCCCTGTGGTTCAATACGTTCTGTGACAAATTCAATTCCTAAATCAGTGGTACCAGATGGATATGTTGTGATAGTTTGTTCTGTCTCCTCATGTTCAAACGCAACATAATCAATACCATAGTTATCATTATCAGGATTTCCAGCACCAGCTCTTGTTTGTCTTATTTCCAGAATTAAATTAGAAATTTGATAATTTATTCCTAAAGGTAACTCAACAATAGTCCAGTCTACAGGACCTGAGGATGAAGAAATTGTACCTATCTTAGAAAAACTAGTAGCATTATCATTACTAGCAAATAGCTCTAATGGTTCATTTGGTGCTTCACCACCATTACTACCATTACCACGAATAATTCTAAATTTAACAGAAGTTATTGCTGCTCCTTTTGAGTTACCACTAGATGCATCTATTCCAATTGTTCTTGCAAATCTAGTTGCTTCATTTCCAAAGAATCTAAGATATTTTTCTGAGTCAATAGATGCAAATCCACCATTTGATCCCGATCCAGTTCCAGACTGAGCATAATCAACACCATCGCTTGCAATATCAAATAACCCAGAGGTAACTGAAGTTCCTGTACCACCAGAAATAGTTTCTAAAACCTCATATCCTATTTTAGCATATCCCTCCTGTCCACCATTTGCAGCACCATCACCAACAACTAATGTTCCAGCGTTTACACTAGGAATATCAACTGAGAAACTTACATATCCACCTGATGCACCACCACCTCCACCATCTCCGTAGAATGTTTGGTTTTCTGTAGCTATCATTTTAACAGATCCATCACTACCACCTATTTGTTCTCCTATGCCAACGATTCCACCGTTTCCTGCGTCAGTAGCATTGATAAGTGATGCTGTACCTCCTGAACCAGACCCTCTATATGAAGTTTGTCCTCTGGTAGCACCATATCCATCTCTTCGTGCGTTGGAACCGTTTCCACCACCGCCACCGCCACCGATGCCAGCACCAAAACCGACGCCACCGCCACCTCCTCCTCCTCCGCCACCAGAGCAAACGGAGTTACCACCAGTTGAACCGTTTCCAGAGAAGAGGTTTGCTAAATTTTGAGAACCATCATTACCAGATATCTGACCATTCTGATCGGAACCTTGAGTGGCATCACCTGCAGCACCACCGCCACCGCCACCGCCAGCTCCTGCGAGCATTTGTGTGGAAGTACCAATAGCAGAGGCTCCACCGCCTCCGCCTCCGCCTCCTCCGCCAGTTCCATTACCACCATTACCGCCAGTTGCAAAACCAGTGGTTGCTCCAGTTCCTCTAGTTCTACCACTACCTGCGCCACCACCGCCACCAACGTAGACTCTTAACGAACTAATAGTAGTGCTAAGGTCAACGGTCAATTCTTTACCAGCACCACCACTGCCAGCCCACCATCCAGAACCACCATCACCAGTACCACCTGATCCTCCACCACCACCTTTAATGATAGCCCTTAGAGAGTCAAGAGGCCATGTAGTAGGAATAGTATATGGATAGAAAGTACTGGATGGAGTATTAAATTCCTGCTCTGTATCATTTGTTCCAGTAAATAGAGTACGAGCACCATCACCACCAGCACCTTGAAAGAGACTTGAGGTTGCACCACTTCCACCAGACCCAACACTTCCATCTCCACCCACAATACCAGAAAAATAATCAGTAATAGTAAAGGTCAATCCATCTATGACATAATCTCCTGATGAACTAATATTTGTAGTACTACTGTTGTGATTAATTCTAATCTGACCAGGATTACCTCCAGCACCACCACTATCACCTGATACACCACCTCCACCACCTGCTGCAACGACTTGATATATCGTTCCATTATATGTGAATTGGTAGTATGAGTTTCCTCCAATGCCACCGTTAGCAACAGAGGTAGCACCTCCACCACCACCTCCAGAGAGACTCCCAGAGACACCTACAATTGTCTCAGTTGGAGCTGGAACTGTGCTAGCGCCAGGTGTTGTTGTCTCTACTTGTATTTCAGTGGTAGAAAAAGATCCGCCTGGCAACTGAATTGTTTTACCACCAATGGTATATGTGTCATTGATATCATATATTGTATCAGGCGGTTGTTGAATAACTGTTACCTGATCTGCAGGTATATCTCCTGATATTTTATATGCTAATTCTATTACAATATCTTGTCCACCACTACCATTAGTTGTTGCAATCAATGCTTGCTGTTTTCTTGCAAGATATTTTGTTCTAGCTAGGTAAAAATTATCGTCATCAATTACAATTGCATACCACTCTGTGTTTGTTGCAAACGCTACAGAAACACCATCTACATCAAATACTAACGGAGTTGATTGATCATTTGATTTAACTCTTATCTTATATCCCGTAGTTAAATTATGGGATGGAATATTAAATTTAGTTCCTAGAACCTCACCAATAATATTTGTTGCTGTGATGGTTACATCTTTTGTCTCACCAATACCACCAACATTACCGAACGTAGAGAGAGTTGGATCAGTGATAATATAATCTACAAGACCATGATTATGGAATAATGGCGTACCCCCATTTGGTAGGAAGAAACTAACCTGTCCTGTGCTATCCTTATAACCAGCAAGTTTATTATCAACAGCAAAACCAGAACCCTCAAATGATCCTGCCTGTGGTGCTGTTGATGTCATAATAGCATGATCATGTTCTGGAACTGAGGATAATAGTTTCTCCTGCATAGGACCTACTTGCAATGTTACCTCACCAGTGAGTTCTCCACCAACAAATTCTGATATATTTTGATATCCACTAATTACAATATTTCCAACATCAAATAATGCTTCTTGTTGCAATTTAGAGAAGAACCATCTACCACCTGTTGCACCAACTGTAGATATAACATTACCAGATACAGGAGATCCACCACCACTGACACCACCACCAGCACCCACTAATTTTCTAGCTTTATAATCAGGAACATTAAATGTAATACTAGATGATGATCCAAAATCTTCTGGATCATATGATCCACCAAGTCCACCATACTTATCCTCAAGAACCTCATATAATAAAGGATAATCCTCTGCATTATATTCAGATCCATCACAGTATAACCAACCCTCATATTGCATTGCTGGATCATTAGCAGTATTGGAAGATGTGCTAACAATTTCTACTCTTGCTGTTCCACTACTGCCTGGTTGTAGGATATAAACTACATCACCATCCTTATAACCATAACCAGGATTTTTTATCGTAACAAAATTGACACTCCCATCTAAATTTGCTGCTATACCAACTGTCAATCCAAATCCAGTGGTTGATGCTATACTTACTGTTCCGTTAGAACCAACACTAGTAATATTATAATATTTTCCTGCAGCAATATCTCCATTACTTCTAGAAAATTTGATTGTGTTTGAGTCAACAACATCAATTAAGAATGAGAATCCTTTATCAAGTTCAATACCACCAATACCACCTGATGCCAGTACTGGTGTTGCAGCTGCACCAACTCCACCACCTCCAATCAATGTAACTTGTGGAAACTGATATCCTACACCACCATCAACAACAGTTATTCCCGTTACCTGTCCTGTATTAGAATCAAACACTGCAGAAAATGTACCAGCAGAAACAGGACCGCTACCATTATCGGTTACTTGTACAATTGGTGGTGCTGTATAACCACTACCACTGTTAGTAATACCAATAGTTTGAATAGATCCTCCAAACTTGACTCTATTTGGAGCTTGACTAGTTGCAACCACTGATAAAGTATCACCCTCAATAAAAGGATGATTATTAATAACAATATTATCTGTTCCCTCTTCAAATGCTGTTGCTGGAATATCAAAAGTTACAGGACCTGTGGGATATCCCGTAGTTGTTCCTAAATCTGTCACATATCCGCTACCACCACCAGCTCCAGCAACCACTGATCCTAGGTTAGTCACAACACCATTATCTGTTACCTTATCATCAGTTGCCTTAAAAATAGGTACGATAGAACCAATTGGCAACGTAGAGTTGCCGAAAGTTGATTTATCTGTAAGAAAATTTGAACGTATGTTTCTTGACATTTTAGGTCTTGATTAAATAGTCAACCATGACGAAAGGAGAAATTAAATTATCAATTTTAGATGCAGTTTCTGGTTGGATGTTAATAGAAGCACTTAATCCATCAGTGCTAACAAACAGCTCTGGTATATTTAACTGATAATTGGTAAGTCCAGTTGTATAATTTATAGTATGTGTGTGCCTTGTGGGATCAGAATCATAGTTAAATGGTAGTGTAGTTTCAACAACGTTTGAAACTTGAGGATAAACAACGTTTTGAGCAGCATCAACTTGAGTATCTACTGGTAACATGTGATGTAGAGATTGATCATGAGAATATGCTGCAGCATCTGCAAAGTTTGCAAAACCTGTGGTATTGACAAGCATACTAATTCCTGTACTACCTGTACTAGGTGCACCACTAATGTTTACTCCTTGAACATCAGGAAAAGTCAGTACATCACTTGACGAATAATTTTGACCACCATCAACAAAAGAAGAAATTTTATATCTTGTGTAGACTGGAGCACCGCCAGGACCTGGCCACGCCTCAAATCTTACCAGAACTCTAAAATCAGATCCAGTTCCACCACTCATATCAACCTCTGATTGTCCAAAATCAGTTAATGAACTCCAACCAGGATTATATTGTGAATACGCCCATTGTCCGAAACCCTTATTTACATATGATCCACTACCAGTATCAAGATCAACATCATATAATGAAAATGATTGCACTACGCCAGAAGAACCAGTTGCTGAGTTTGGAATGTTATCACTACCAACACCACTAGCACCTGAGATATAATTTGGTGGTATTGGCCAGCTGCTTGCTCCACCACAACCTGGCAAATTAACTGTAATTAACCCAATTCCAAAAACAGAATAGGTTTGTGTACAAGGACCGTCTGGTCTTGTGTCAACTGTTATTGCTCTATCTTGAGGAACTAAACAACTGGTGATGAATCCTCCACAACTTCCCTTACAAATACCAGCATAAGTAAATGATGCAAATGTAGATGATGGAATATAAGCACCAGTATTCCATGTTTCAGATTCTCCATAATATCTACAAGCATCTTGTCTTGCATTGGTACCATCATTAGAGTCAGTATTATCAAACCAATTATGAACACCTATTGTAGAAGCATTTGTATAATAATTTATCTCAAATATGTCACTTCCTTGTCTCCTAATAGTTCTACATCTAAATGTTGTAGTGTAATGCATGTGTGGTAAGAAAGCATTGATAGTAACAACCTCCTCATCTGGACTTCTAGGTCTAGTAAAACCAACATTACCTGTAAGATTTACAGTTCTAGGTGGAATTCTAAATTGTCCTACTAAATCAACATTTGCAACACTTCCTACGTTAGATGAGACTGAAACACCAACACCAGATCTCTCAATAGTTTGTCCTGTAGCAGAAACTACCGTGTTATCATTAATAACACCTTGATCAGACGCAGAACTAGCTCTAATGAATTTAGATCTTAGATCTGGAACTTGAAATTGATTATCACCTAAAGTTACTCCCTCTTGTTTGAATGAACATTCCTCTCCTGTTCCTAAAACTTGTGCTAATGCAGGATATATCTCTTCACTATAAATTCCACCATCACATCTTAAATAACCAGCGGGAAGAAGTTCTGCACTATTTCCAACTGCGGGATCATTTACCTCTAACTCTTGGGGAAAAGCGATTAGCGTTCCTGTAGTTGTTCCGATCTTTGTTCTTTCTTGATTTAAAAAAACTGGCATTTTAGTAAGCTCTGATAATCATTACCACAGTTTGTGATGGAGTTTGATTGTCCATAAGAATATTTAACGCATCAGGTATGTCAGAAACGTTAACAGTATAAGATTGTACGTTATTCACAGCAATATTTGGTGGAATTCTAAGACCACCAATATTCATAGAAACATCAAAACTGAAGTGGTTGTGTGATGCCACTGTTGCATCGGTAAAATCTTGTCCTATATGACTGAGGTTAGTAGGATATGTTTGAGAGACATCTCCATTATAATAGTTTGGTCTACCAAAAATAGTAGTTGGTGGCGGAAATACACCTGTAACCTGCCTCAGAGAGTGATCGTAATTTCCTGCTGTTACGCTAGGTGCAATATTATATTTGTCATTAAATTCAGCAGTGTACGCACCATGAGCAGGAATAAGTCTTTCCTCTCCTGCTAGTGGAATTCTATCTTGTGAAAAAGTTTTTGATTCGTTCGTTAAAACTAAAGTATTTTCATCATAATATGTCATATTACCATATCCATTAGGCCACTGGTCTGCAGTATCAGTGTTTTGAATACCATTTAAGTTTGCAGATTCATAACCAGAACCAGGATTTGAGATAGGTGCTTCAAATACTTGAACATACTTTCCATCAGGGAATGCTGTTGTATATTGTCCACCATGTTTGTGACCTGGTGTATGGTCAATACCCAATTTTCTACCTATAGTATAATATGTTTTAGACCATGTAGGATCATTCAATGTGATATTTTGAATTTTTCCCGCCATTGTATCAATTGGATCTAATTGAAATTTCAGATCTGTATCAGCACTGTATATGGTAGGCGGAGTAACACCAGTACCATCATCAGAAATTAAATCTCCAATGACACTTTCTGCATCTGATTGTCCAAATTGATATTTACTGTCCTGTAAATAAGATTTTTCAAGGTCAACCATTGACCTACCGTTCATGTTGGGAACTCTAAAGGTGTCTGCCTCCTCAAAGTCTGGAAAATTACCAACAATAGAATCATCAGTAGGACCGTACGTATTTCCAATTATGGATGCTAACAACGGATAATCATTAGCTGCAAAAGTCCTACCATCACAAACCAACCAACCATGTGGTATATTCTCAGGATTTGCACCTAAGCTAGATTGTCCACTCCAAGGCATGATGGTGCCTACTGGAGCGGACTTCATAGTTTTTAGTCTGTTATAGAATGCCATTATAGTTCAGTTAACCACCAACCTTGATAGACAGCAGGGATAAAGTTATCACCATCTGTTTGTCCAACATAGATGAGTCCGAAGGAAGCATTTCTGTTTTGAACAACCAGTTCACCAGATCCATATGGTGTAGATAAACCACCCAACTTGGTTCCTGAGGTATCTCCTTGAACCGCTACTGGTTCACCTCCAATGATCGGTGCACGAATTACAAGTGAGTTGTTGTAAGTCAACGCTCCTGCAACCTCAGTAATTCTAATGACATCACCTGTCACAGGATTATTTGGAAGTGTAAGTATAAGAGCACCAGTAGAAGGAGCTACCGCTACAATATAATTTATATTACAAGAGAGAGTGGCATCTGCGTTAACAAATTTACTAATATGTCCACCATTCTTGTTTTTATATCCAGTGTAACCAAAGGCATTGATAGATCCATCTTGTACAATGGTAAAGCTATTCGCACCATTAACACCTAGATTTCTAACATCAAGGATTGGTTGTGAGTTAGTTGGGTTTGCTGATTGAATACCAGCGACATCAAGTAGACGACCAACAAATGTATCACCAAACTCTGATTCAACTCTAAATGTTGGAGTAAACGCCTTGTTACTAAACTGGATAGCATCAGGATCCTCAACACACTTGGATGGGAATAGTCTCAAGTTACCACTGATATCAGTAGTAGCGTTAATGTCAAGTGCTCCACCCTCAAAGTGATGTTCCTCGTTGTTGAGTAATTTAAGGATAGGTACATTGTTATCTGTACCAGTAATTTCAAAATTGGAACCGATAAACTTAACGTCATCAAATACTGTCAAACGACCATGATGATAATCTTTCTTAACTAAGATAGTGCCACCGTCATTAGTGATGCTACTGGTTACGAGGAATATTTCATTCTCAATTAGTAACCAATATTCACGGTCAAGGAAGAATGGAACAACATCACTATTTTCTAATCCAATTTCAACAGAGTTAGATCCAGATCCTGCAATGCTATTCGTTAGAACGGTATTTTCTCTGAATAGAATTCTGAATACAGACTCACCATCAGTATGTGTTGTTGCTGTACCACCAACATTTGATAGAGATCCAACACGAGCAACTGGTAAGTTACCAGATGGTGCAACTCCACTCGCTTGAGGAGTTCCATTGATTTGCATGATCTCTTCGTTTCCACCAGATCCAAATCCAACAAAGATGAAATCACCATTTTCAAAATTGGAGATATCATCAACAGGAAGTGTTGTATCACCTGTACCAATAGTTGTAACAGTATTGACAAATGTGGTAGCTATACCATTGTCTACCTTAGGATCTTTTAGAGCTGTTAATACTGTAGTTCCAACAGCATGTGAAGCAACAGAAGTTCCATATTGAGATCTATTTGCTAATACAGTACCACTTGGATTACCAATTACAGTATCGCCAGAACATCCATCAATAGTGAAGATGTCGCGAACTCTATCGGTAATTCTAAATTTCTCATCCTTTGTAGCAACTAATGTTGCACCAGTTGCACTACCTGATCCTGTAAATGGAACGTTAAGTGTAACTGTGCTACCAACGATACTAACAATCTGAGGATCAGTCAGTCTTACGGTTCCAGAATCTTCTGGGAATCTGTTTTGATCAAGTGTGACTGTGCCACCGTTACCAGTAAGTTCAACATAATCACCAACCTCAAGTCCCTCAACTGAGGAAACTGCATTAATTGTATTGAGTGTTGCTTGTATATTTCCTGTAAACTCTTGGGGTGATGATGTCTTACATCCACCCTTGAATTCAAAGGAACCATTAACAATTAGTTTTCCGTTTTCACCGTCAACACCATCATTACCAATAATTGTATCACCAGTTACACTGTCAACAGAGAAGAGAGTATCACCGTTAGGACAACCATTGGTAATCTCAAACTTCTTATTAACAATTGCTAACGGTGTAGCAAGCTTAAATGCCTCACCCTGATTAAAGTCTCCATCATTGTTAGTATCTTCACGAGAAACAATTACATAATCAACACCGACTCGTAATGTACCACCAAAGGTTGAAAGATAAACATTTTCTTCATTAGTTGCATCTCTAAGTGCATCAATCGCTTGCTCAATCCATGTTGCATCAAACGCGATATTACACTTATAAACAGGAGTTCTATTACCTGGTTCCTCTGGATGATTATCAATCTGAGGTGCAAATGAACCAAGTGGTTCTCTCTCAACAGTTAAGTAGTATGGAGCACTCTCTGCACCTGCTAAACCACCAACTGCAACACGAACAATCTCAGGTCTAGTGCCAGTTCCTGCATCAACAGTGGCATCAAGTAAAATATAATCACCTTCAGCAAAGTATGTGCCAGGATTGTTCAATAGTGGTAAGTAATATTGCTTACCAGTTAGTGCTGGTAGGTCAGCTCCTTCAGGACCTGCACCAGTCTTGATGTCTTGGAATGTTGCGTCACCCCAAGTTGCAGAACCAGCTGTGTCAATTCTATTGAAGTTAGGATCAGAGGATACAACCTGTAAGACGTTAACAATGTCAACATTCTGATTAAATGAAGCAGGTCCTAGAACACCAGACGCATGAGCGATTGGTGTTGTTCCTAGAGATCCTCCAACACCTACAAAGGAGAATGATGATGTACCACCACAGAGTTTAACACTACTGTTGAATGTTGTCTCACCATCAATCTCAAGACTGTTCCTAATTGTAGTCGTACCACCTTGACCAGCGATATTAATCTCAGAAGCGTTTATAGCAAAATCAATTGTTTGAGTGTTACCAGAGAAGAAATCAACAATACCTGCCTCTGTTGATAAAGTTACAACTTGCTCAGGATTCGTTCTATCTCCACCAAGTTGCTTGAATGCACCAAATGTTACATCACCTGCAAACTTAGCTCTCTTGACTTCAAAATCAACAAAGGATAATGACTCAACACGATTATACGCACCACCAATTGTTGTCTTGGATATTGCAGCATCTCTGTCAATATTACCAATAAAGATGTTTGCATGGTTAGCAGTGTTAGCGATGTATACAAACTGATCGCCTGTAGACTTATCACCAACGTAAATCCATTGAGTAGAGCTGGTGTTGTAATCACCAATTCTAATAGTCTTGGCATAACCACCAATGTGTAAACCACCAGTGTTATCACCACCAACAAATCCACTATCATTGAACAAGTTAACTTGTCCAGTTGTTTGAGAGGTTCTTACCTCAGCAAGAGAACCATCATCACCATTAACCTCAATATCATGCTCAAATCTAGCGTCATCTGTAAATCTAGATGTACCATCAACAACGAATGTTCTATCTAATTGTGAGTTATCAACGTTAATACCAACACGACCATTATTTGTAGTAGCAACACGTAATACTGCCTCATCGTTAGGAGTATCACTGTCACCACCGACCAAGAATGCGTTATCAACATCAGTCTTATCACGATCAGCAAAGTTAGTATGATCTAGGAAGTCACCTGTAACTCTACCACTGATGAATGCTGTACCAACAACATCTAAGTTCGCTCTTGGATCAGTTGTTAGGTTATCAACCCATGCGTTTGTATATGCACTGTGTGGTGCTCTTGCGATTGTGTTAATACCTAACTTGTAATTACCAATAGATTCTGTCTCTGTTCTTAATGCCTCACCACCTATGACACCAACTTCCTTGAAGTTAGCATTAGAGAATTCAATGCTAGGTTGATCAGCTCCTATAGGAGTTCCAGAAATGATTGATTCCCATGCCTGTGTTGATTGTGGAATCTGATCAATAACTTGGAAGTGAACGTAATTATTTGTTGGATCAAATGGATCGCCAGGTTTAGCAGCGTAAACAGTCCAAGTTAAATTCAGTCTAGGATCAAAGTAGAAGTTCTTAAATCTGATTTGAGAGGTAGAGGTAATTCCAATATCGGTACCAACTGAGAGTGCAGCACCACTGGTAAAGTCTCTAAATTCAATCTTAACAACATTAGATCCATCAAAGACGATGTTATCAATACTGTTATTAGCAATATTTGAGAAGTAATTAGCAAGAATCCATGCAATAGATCCGTTCTTACCAACCTCAGTTCCCTTGAATATGACATCGCCAGGTGAAGGTAATACGCCACCATATGTAATGAATTGTTCAGATGCAATTCTAGTTCCACCAGAAGCAATTAATGGAGTTTGGTTAGGTGTAATGTTAGACGCAATACCTGCCACAGTGTGTGTCTGGAACATATAACTCTGACCATTTCCTCTAGCATTGAACTGGAAGATAGCAGAACGAATTCTGTTTTTGCTTAGTCTGATATCACCCTCTGTTGGAGGAGAGAATGATGTTCTATCTAATCCTTCATCTTGCTCCAGTTGTGTGATTGGATCTACAGATGATACATTAGAACGAATAATAAGAGAATCACGTGATTGTGTTAAATCTTGATCTTGAACTGCAATAACTACGGGAGATTCAAAGTTACTTACTAACTGTCCATCACCACCAACAACTGTAATATTCTGGTTGAATGTTACAGGAGTATCAAATGTAGTGACTAAACCTCCAATTGTGTCATCCTCGTCTCCATCATCTGCAAGTGTTGCTCTATCAATGAATGTTTCCTCACCTGTGATAGCATTGATTCTTCTGTTACCAATATACAAGTCACCTTGTGAGTTGATACCTGTGTAGAATACAATACCACCATCCTGTTTCTTGGACTGTGCATAGAAGTCTTCATCTGGTGTGAGTACAACTTCCTGTCTAGCTGGTAAACCAGTACTGTAGTTACCAGGTCCGAAACCGAGGTATTCAAATGTGTGGTTTCCTGCTCTTGCAATAGATGGTCTTCTAAGTTCAACATAATATCGTTGATCAGACAGAACCGTGCTATCACCAGCAATAGGAATTAAACGATCCTCAGAACCAGAGGTTGCATTACCATCCTGTGCCTTAATTTCATTATTACCACTATAAGTATTTTGAATAAACGCTGGTTGCTCTGTTAAGTCTGCAACCATCTCTCTGGTCGTAGAGTTCTTGAAGTCATTAACGTAAACTAAACCATGTGTATAGTTGTCAGCAGCAGAGAATGTAGATGGAGGATCAATTAATCCAGCATAATAATCTTTTTCTGCTTGAGTTGTACCAGAGTTCTTGAACCAGAGAGGATCATTTCTAAAGTTTAGAGGATATAGTTTGCTAACTGGTTGTGAGAATTTGAACTTCTTGAAGTTATTAGTAATTCCTGCTCCAGTTGGGAATGGTGAAATATTACCACGTAATGCAGTTAGATAGTAAATACCGTCCTGCTGACCTGAGATCCTACGTTGTAATGTTTCATATCCAAAGATGTAGAATGTATCCTCAATAACTCCTGCATCCTCAACACTATCAACAAAGTATTCAACACCAGCGTCATCTTGGATTCTATCGCCAGGTGTGATTGTGTAAACGTTCGCACCGTTTTGCTTGTAGAAAAATTGCGGATTTTTTTTCGCGATTTGTGTTTTTAGAGGTAGAGATTTGCCCATGTCCTGATCCTCTAGCATGTCAGCAAAGACAGTGCCCTGAGTAAATCTGGTATTGGCAAACTCACTGTATTCTAGAGTTCCACCACGAATATTCTTAATGATAATGTAGTGGTCACCACCAGTGGTAAAGTATGCATGAATATTCGCGAGACCAGAGGAATTACCAGAGAAGCTTACAGCATTGATAGCACTCGCTGTATTCTCAGTCTTACTTACTTCAAAATTACCACCCTGAGGAGCAGTGATCTTAACTGTGGTTAGGATCTCATTTCTTAAACCAGGAAAATTCTTAGAATCAATAGTATGGTCATTAACAGTCAATTCAAGATACTTGATGGAAGGATCAAGAATATCCTCTACGTAGCGACCACATTGAATAGTTGCCTGTACACCAGAACTAAATCTTGCGAATGCTCTGTATTCAATAGCAGCACCTGTCAAATCTTTCTTAAATGGATCATATTGTGCCTCACTATTAAGATTATTAGAAGCAAAATCTGCATCAGTAAAACCAATAAATTCACCTGCCTGCACTGGGTTCTCAAAACGAGCACCATATACTGTGCCAACAACTGGTTTAAGTAGAATCTTCTGAGGTACTAACTTACGTGTGTCATCAGTTCTTGTCTTAATAACAAATCCATTGATAGGATCTCTTGCATTTTCAAGATACTTAGGAATGACCATACGTAATTTGTATGTTCTATCATCCTTGTCACGATCATCCTCTAGACGTTGATACCACATGTCAGTGGATCTTTGTCTATCATTGTAATCTGATTGAGAAATTCTCCAGAAGATATTTTCTTTCTTAATGTTATCTGGTTGTCCTGTAACCTCATCCTTACAAGCAATATACCATTTACCTGTGGTTGTAGTGGCATCAGTGAAACCAGGATCAAACCTCATTGGAACACGACGCTTGTTAGCAAAGACATCAAAGATTAATCCTGCCTGACCAGATGCAAATACGATTGGATCAGCACCACTGATTGCATTTGCATAAGATTGGTGAAGGGTAAATGTTTTATTGTTTTGATATCTTACAAAGAATTCAATATTAGGATTGATTCTACCAACATTAGCATCAGTAGGATCAGTAACAGCTACATTAGAATTGTTAGCAAACTGACTACCAACGATTGGTAATTGTCCACCCTCAATCGCTCTAATGAATACTTTTTGAGCTTCACTTGACGATAGGGATGCAGATGGTCTGTCAAAGATGTGTGAAACATCAGTCTCAATACCAGCAACAATAGAAGTGCTAAGTGTCGCTCTGTAATTGTGTAGATCGTATTGCTCATCTAGGATGAATTGATACATATCTATCTCAACATCAGCATCAATGCTATCTGTCTCAGATGCGTAGATGTAGATACCAGCAGCTGCGTTCTCTTTGGATGTTGCAAGCATCAATCTTGTCTGGTCATTACCATCAAAGAATGTAGTGCCACCATAGTTCTCTGGTTGAGTTACTCTACCTGGCGCAATCACATAGTAAATTCTATTAGGTTCAAATCCATTTGGTAATCTAACAAGACGTTTATCAACATCAACATAATCACCAGTTACAGTATCAAAACGAGGACGTGCTACAAGTCTGACAGGAGTTCCTGTCTCAAATTTATGTGGGTCAGATGGGTTACCACCAGTATCAATGGTAAACACTGTAGCTCTAGATGCAAGAAGTGCAGTGTTAACTGTCTGTTCTTGTCTAACAACTGTGCCAAGACCACTGTTGATAATAGTAGTAATATTACCTACTAATGTCTCTATAGCATCAGCAGTTCCAGAACACTCTCTGTATGATGGAGAGGTTAATGTATCTTGAATAACATCAGGTCCTTCATTCTCAGGTCCTACAGTTACTGTATTTGGTAATGTATCTGCCCAGATACCATTGCTGTATACAAAGTATAGATCAGTCGTACTACTTGTTTGTAAGGCGTTGACTGTATTACCTTCAGTCAATCTAGAACCATTGACACCAAGTTCAATCTGTGTGTTACTTACGATTCTCTTAACAAATGTTCCTTCGGGAATGTTTGTGTAGATTGGAGTTGCATTGTCCTGTAATAGTCCATTAACAAATGCTGGATTTGCAGGATCTGTTTGACCTCTAGAGTTATCATATTCAACAACACTCATACCAATAATGATACCACGTGTATCATTAACATCAATAATAGCACTACCAGCTGTTGTAGAACAATCAAAACCAAGAACGTCAAAGTTCCTCATAGCAGCAGTTGCTATCTGACCGACATAATCCCATGCATCTAAGGTTTCTGTCTTCTCCCCGTCAATATATTCTAGACTATTACCAACATAGTATGCCTCACCAGCCTGAATACTATTGATATTACCACCAAGTCTAAGGTCATTGACGATAGCATCAACAATGTAAGTGACATCACGGAAACACTTGGATGCTTCGTTGTTAATTGTAAAGTCACCTTTATTCAATACTGGTAACTCTGCAAGAGTTCCACCAGTAATTGCATCTAAAAGAATATCATAAAGAACCTCAATAGATCCACGAACATTAGCACAATCCCACTCACCATTGCTTAGTGGAGGTAGAGCATCTAAATTACCATCATTAAGTGATACTGTAAGAATATCAATCAATGCGTTGACAGTTGCACAAACGTCAGAACAATTACCCTCCTGATATGCAGAAGGTCTGTACTTACCAGCAGATCTAGGATATGCGTGTGTTGTCTTATTCTGATCTTTAGTACATGTGAAGATGAGTGACTCTTCCTTCAATCTGATGCTAGTCCCTACTGCAAGACTGTGGTTACCTATGGTTAATGCAAGATTACCTGATGCATAATCATAAACTGCATTAGATACATTCCAATCAACTAATGGTGATGTGCCAACATTAATTGTAATAGAAGTATTAGTTACAGCAGCAACTTGAATGTTTTGACCAGCAACAGGATCTTGACCAGCACGAGGATATGTCTTAGTTGTAGCATTACCATCCATCTCACAAGAGAATGTTAATGAATTAGGTGTTATGGATATTTGATCACTTATAGTTACACCATGTGCCGATCCAAAGAACAATATGAGTTGACCATTAACAGCGTTGTAAGTAGCGTTAGTAGGTGTTAGTTGACCACCATTGAGAACACTAACAGAATTATTATTGGCATTTACAAATGTATGGGCATAGTTACCACCAGATACAACAGCACCTGCCACAGCAGCAACAAATGTATGGTCATCTTGATCTTGTGATGATGTGGCACCAACATTGACTGTAATAGAAGTTGCAGTCTTAGATATAATATTGAGTGCAGTATTCCATGCAGGATCAGGACCGTCTTGTGTTGTTCTCTGTATACCATCAAGATTACCAACACCAGCATCAGTTCCGATTGCCTGTATGATGATGTCCATCAATGAATCAACAGCTGAGACAGCTGAACCACATTGTGGTAGTAGTTCATCAGCATCCCAGTCGTATACGATTGTATTGTCAATGATCTGAGTTAAATCATTTCCTGCTGATACAGTGACTGTTTTATTGTTAATGATTTCTATTGCAATACTCTTAACTTCTTGGAATACCTTCGCTACCTCATCTCTCTCTAC
>CETK01100927.1_pt1 | contig 20487 bp, 16 predicted proteins | sample 361431 | NCBI WGS metagenome assembly CETK01 (sample SAMEA2622452, study PRJEB7988) | marine metagenome | biome: marine biome (ENVO:00000447); feature: surface water layer (ENVO:00002042); material: "saline water (ENVO:00002010), including plankton (ENVO:xxxxxxxx)" | depth 5 m | reverse complement strand
AAAATGGTTCTATTCACTTGTATCTTTCGATACGCGCTGTCATTCTTTAATATTTAATTTTTTCAATGAACGTTTGACGTAAAGTTCAAATACTAATGTAAATTACTTTAGCGGTTGCAAATATAAAACCCTTTTTAATTCTTTCAAGGTGTTTTTAAGAATTTTTTGATCAAATATTAAAAATATATTTTACGGAATGATTTGCAGTCTTTTGAACTAATCAAAAAAGTTCCATATCAAACCAAAACGCACTGAAAAATCTCTGTAAGGAACGAAAGGAGAAGAGTAGTAATTGTAAGGAGCATCAATATTGATCAAATGTTTTATAGGTGCAGAAATATTTTCAAGCTTGATAAATATTCGTGAGCTTTGAATTTTGGCATTAAAGAAAAAATCAACCCTTGGATAATTTCCAATACTTGTTGAATTTTGAGTTACAAATTCAGCTAATAAAGGATTATATTGGTCAGCAAAATAATCAGTAAAATAGACTAAGGTAATTCCAGATTGAAAAAATAGTGCTTTATTAAAAATGGAGGATGTTAACATAAAAGTACTTCTAAGCAGCCATTTGGGAACATTCAATGCGACTGGGTCATCAATCGTGCCCTGGGGATCTTCTTTCTGATTTACTTTTTGGAATTGAATATTGTTTGCTAACGTAAATTTTCCAAAATCAAATCTTTGATCCATCCGAGCCTTAAAATAATCCAACCTGTTTGTTAATTGAAAAACCTCGACACTAAATTTTCTATTTAAATCAAATTCGGGAGTTGTGTTGTTAAAGAAAGTAAAATTTTTTATCGAGTTCCACTCGCCTCGAATACTTCCAAATTTTTTATGATTTAACCCAAAAGATAATGTAGAAAAATCTTGGTTTGATAAATCTGGATTTTCCCAATTATAATTTTTAAAATCTGATTGGAATAAATAAAAATTAAAATTTAGAGGTTGAGAGCGATAATTGAAGGTAGCCGTAACATTGGTCTTTTTACTAACATCCTTTTCAGTTTCAATTTTAATGGATCTTGTCGCATAATTATTTTTAATTGACTGATAAGCCATAATTCTTGAAGATGTTCCAAAAAGTTTTTTCTGCCAATTCACTTGGGCTGCTAATTGATTGGCACTTATCGATCTTGAAAGTAATGTATCCTTTTCATAGTCATCTTGACCTAAATTATAGTCCCATTTTATGTGATAAAAGTTAAGTTTTAATTCACCCAATGACTTGTTATTAAATTGAAGAAAGAGCTTATTTTCTAGATTATCAAAAGATGTGCTGTCACTAATATTAGTATCATATTTACCATAAAAATATGTGTTGGCAAATCTATGATCATATTTATAATTTTTTTTCTCCAAACTAATACTATAACCTATTGACATTTTATAGCTAGTCGTGTCTTTTGAAACTGGGACCATTTGATATTTATGCTCCATGAAATACCTTTTCCCCTCTAATAAATTATCAGCTTCGATTTGCGTGTCTAGCCGATTCCTATCCAAAAAACCATCATAAAAAACAATTTGTTGATTACCATTTTCGTCTAATATTGATTGGCCCTCCTCATCTGCTAAAACGTAATTTGGTGCATTTTCAAAAAAATAGACCGAATCTCTATTTAATCCTCCATTTACCTGGTTTTCTAAAGACTGAGTTGTTTGATGAAGTCGAAGACGATATTTTTGATCATAAGTTTGATATTGACTACTTATTCTAAATTGCCTGGATCTTCCTAGGGAAGCTAAATATTTTCCCAAAGATCTAAAACCTCTAAATGAAACAGCAACATTAAATTTTGGAGAGGTATTTATAGCCAATGAAGTATCTAAGAATTGACCTTGCTGAAAGGTTGATTTAAAAAATAATTCTGTATATGCGGACGGTACTTCATAATAAGGAACATCCTCTTTTTCGAAATAACTAAAGTGTTTGACTCTGGCTCCCATTTGTGGAGTAAAAGGTTGATCATGGAAATCATAACCTAATTTATTAAAAGCTTCTCCCATATTTGGAAAGGTTAAAAATTCAAAATAATCTTTTCTCAAAAAATTGAATGAGTATTCCCTTTCGAGAGAAAGTGATGTATCAACAGTCTTTTCACTTCCATCTAAAAACAATAATTTATAATCCTTTATCGATACTTCATCCATAGACTTGAAATAAGGTATAAACCTTTTCTTTCTAGATAAATTTGTAATCAATGAGTCCTTTTTTTTAGTTAGATTTTTCTTTTCTACTGAAATAGAGTCCGTATTTTGAAAGCCTAAATCATTTGAAAATTCCTGCACATCTTTTAATTGAGTATCATTTTGTTGAGCAATAAGTAAACTATTTGTTACCAAACAAAAAATAATTAATTGGAAGCGCATATCCTTGAAAGTTACATTACGAAGTTATAATAAATGGATGTAAATTGCGGTAGGGTCCAAAATATAAAATTTAAATTCCTTGTATGCTAAAAATACAATTAACATCATCACTAGAAGCTGGAATTGATGAAGCTGGAAGAGGATGTTTGGCTGGCCCTGTGACCGCAGCAGTTGTAATTTTACCGCTAAATGCTAAATTTCATTTTATCAATGATTCGAAAATCTTAACTGAAAAACAACGTTACAAATTAAGACCCATAATTGAAAAACAAGCGATAGAGTATCAAGTAGCACATGTTTTTCAGGATGAAATTGATAGAATAAATATTTTAAATGCGTCAATAAGAGCGATGCATCTGGCAATTGAAAAATTGGAAAAAAAACCTGAGTATATAGTTATAGATGGAAATAAATTTTATCCATACAAAAAAATCCCATTTAAATGCATTATTAAGGGCGATAGAAAATATCAAAATATTGCTGCTGCATCTATATTAGCTAAAACTTATCGAGATGATTACATGAAAATGATAGGAGCTGATTTCCCTAAATACAAATGGGAGAAAAATAAAGGATATCCAACTGCTGATCATAAAAATGCAATTGAAAATTTTGGAATTTCAATTCATCACAGAAATTCGTTTAAACTATTGAATCGGCAACTAAAAATCAAAATTTAGGGAGTTTTCTGATTTTTTAGTATAGTTGAAAAGATTTTGAAAAAAATAAAGATTGATAATAAGTAGTTTTTAACTTTAATATTCAATGCGATTAAGATTTTTACTTGTAATGATTATCTCAATGTCTAGCTGTAGGAATGAGATAAAAGAAACTATAAATCTACTAGATTTTGTTCCTCAAAATAGTATTGGGGTTGTTCAAATAAATGATCCTCTTATGCTGGACAATACCCTCAAAAGACTATCTTTTCTTGAAGGTCTTGCCAAACTTGATTTTAATTTGCAAAAAAATATTTCAGCTGTTATTCCAGAAACAAAAAGTCCAAACTCAATATTAATTTTGACTCCTCAGGGTAAAAGTGATATCGCTGTTTCATATGTCTTCAGGCATAAGGAGTCAGACTCAACTAATTATAAAATTTTGGAAAGTTTTGTTTATAATTCGGTTAAGGTCGATGTAAGTATTGAGAAAGAAAGAAAAGTTTATGCCGCAAGAATAAGAGATATAAATATTAAAAGTAATTCACAATTGGTTTTAGAAAATTGCATAAGAAATATTCAAAACAAACAAAAAGGAATTCAAGATGATCAATTTTATAGACTTGCGAAGCTAAGTAATACTGATGCAATTTTAACAGTATTTCTCCATGAGGATATTAGAAATATAATGAATAAACTTTTCCCAAAAACTAAATTTTTCCCTTTTTTGGGAAGTAGTTGGTTTTCGTTCGATTTTAATACTAAAAAAGACCCTTTTACTTTAGATGGAATAAGTTTTATAAATGATTCCATTCCTGATGGGCTCACATTATATAAGAATTTAAATTCAAAAATGCTGGTTAGTCAAAATTTTGTGCCAAGAAGTTTTGACAACTATTTCGCATTATCAGTTAGTGATTATAAAACATTGGAAGAAAACTTTAAAGAATTTGTACTTCACAAAAATTTGGCATTTAAAAAAATTAATTTTAATCCATTAAGTAATGTTAGTGAAATTGCATTTATAAATAACAAATCAAGTGAAGCTACATACTTACATTTAAAGAACTCCGAGATACTTGAACCTAATTTGTTTTCGGGAAAAAATATTGTAGATAATTATAGGGGTATAAAAATTATAAATCATGAATTACCTGAAGATATTTTTGGTTTTTTAAAATCTCTTGGTGTAACTCATTATCCAAAATATTCAGCCAAAATTGAAGGAATATTAGTATACACAAAAGAAAAATCATATTTAAAACAATTAATTGGCATTTATTTAGATGGGAAGACTTTAGGAAATGATATGAACTTTAGCAATCTTAAAGAAGATTTTGCTGACAATAGTACCTTTATATGGATTGGTGACACTGATAATCTTAAAGATGCTTGGAAAAAAGAATCTAAAAAAAATTTCAAGAAATGGGGTAATATAAAATTAAAACCCTATCCTCTTATTGCAATTCAAGGTGTTTCTGAGGATAATGTTGTTCAATCTCGATTTACAGCCCAAAAAAATAATCCAAATCAACCGAAAAATAGTGTTACTAATCAATTCAGATTCAACTTAGATGCACCATTAGCAAATAACCCTCAGTGGATTAGAAATCATATAAATAAAACTATGGATATTGTAATTCAAGATGAAAACAATGTTCTGTATCTTTTTTCTAACAACGGAGATCTTTTTTGGAAAAAACAACTTTCTGGCCCCATAATTGGAAAAATTCAACAGGTTGATCTATATAAAAACAGAAGACTCCAAATGGTCTTTCGAACTCAAGATAGATTTATAATTTTGGATAGAAATGGAAAAATAGTCCCTCCATTTAATATAAAACTACCTAATGACTCACCACGGCATTTATCAGTTTTTGATTATGATGGCAACAGAAATTATCGCTTTTTACTTAATCATGGTAAAAAAATTGAAATGTTTAACAAAAAGGGGGAAAGGGTATCTGGGTTTAAACTTAATTCACTAAAAAAACCGCTTTTACATCCTCCCAAGCATATTAGATTTGGAAACAAAGACTATATAGTTTTACAGGATACGGATGGGAAAGTAAGAATAATTGATAGGCAAGGAAAAGATAGAATTATTGTTCAAGGTAAACTTGAAACCTTAGTTAATCCAATTTTTGCCTACAGGAAAACATTTGCAAGTACAAATAAAAACGGATCTTTGGTACAAATTGATGTTAATGGTAATGTAAATAAAACTGGTTTGGAACTAAAAATTGGTCATAAAATTGATATGACCAGTAAATCTTTAGTAACCTTATCTGAAAATAAGCTAATGATAAAAGGAATTCCTGTTATTCTTCCATTTGGTAATTATAGCAGCCCTAAAATTTTTTATATAGACAATACCATATATGTTACAATTACAGAATATGAAACAAAAAAGGTCTTCGCATTTTATAGTAATGGTAATCCGGTCCGAGGGTTTCCAGTTTACGGGACATCAGTTGCAGATCTTACCAATGCAGATAATGACAAAGCTATTGAAATGATAGTTCAATCTGATCAAGAGGAGCTCACAATATATCAAATAAATTAAAAATTCTATCAGCTAAAATTTGCATCAAATAAATTTGCAAAATGATGCTTCAATTTTTCTTTAACTCCTTTAAAAGGAATTTTTTTTCCTAACTCATTCTCCATAGATGTTATTGCTTTACCTTCAATCCCGCAAGGAACTATATAATCAAAATAACTCAAGTCTGTATTCACATTTAAAGCAAAACCATGCATTGTAACCCATCTACTGGCTTTAACTCCCATGGCACAAATCTTTCTAGCAAATGGTGTGCCTACATCCATCCAAACTCCAGTTTCACCTTGACTCCTTTCACAAGATAAATTATATTCTTTTAAAGTTAAAATCACAATCTCTTCTAAAAATCTAAGATATTTATGAATGTCAGTAAAAAAATTATCTAAATCTAAAATGGGATAACCTACAATTTGACCTGGACCATGAAAAGTGATGTCACCGCCTCTATTTGTTTCATAATATTCAATTTTTTTTTTTTTTAGTTCATTTTTATTTAATAGGAGATTTTTATCTTTTCCGCTTTTACCAAGGGTTATAACTGGTGTATGCTCAACCCATAACATGAAATTTTTGGTTATAGTTTTATTTTCACTTTTACGATTAGACCTCTTGATATTAATAATTTCATTAAAATAGTTTTCTTGAATTAATAGTGCATCTGTAAATGACTTAATTCCTAATTCTACAATTTGGATATTCTTATTTTTCTTTTCCATTTATATTTTTTTTAAATCCCAATCTATCCGGATTATTTAGTATTACTAAAGCAGCTATTACACCTGGAACCCAACCACATATTGTTAAAATAAATACAATTAATACAGAACCACAACCCTGATCAATGACTGCAAAAGGTGGGAATAATATAGATAACAACACTCTTAAAAAACTCATAATAAGATTTAAGATCAAAGATATAAAATTTGATTCCTTAGATTTTTACAGTCTCCTTATCTTTACATCAAATAAAATCTTATGGTAAAGCTTTCTGAACAGGAAATTATTCGCCGGAGAAAATTAGAAGAGATACGAAAACTTGGCATCAATCCTTACCCAGCAGCACAATTTCATATCAACTTTCATGCAAAAGATCTACCAGAACTATATCAAGATGGTAAAATGGTCTTCCTTGCCGGGCGTTTAATGTCAAGAAGAATACAAGGTAGTGCTAGTTTTGCTGAACTACTTGACAGCACTGGACGTATCCAAATTTATTTTAACAGAGATGAAATATGTCCAGGAGAAAATAAATCTTTATATAATGAAGTCTATAAAAAACTTCTTGACATTGGAGATATCATAGGTATTCAAGGAAAACTATTTACAACAAAAGTAGGTCAGCAAACAGTAAAAGTTTCAAATTTTACAATACTTAATAAATCTCTTCGGCCTTTACCAATTCCTAAAACTGATTCTGAAGGTAATATCTATGATGCCTTTAATGATCCTGAATTAAGATTTCGCCAACGCTATGTAGATCTAATTGTTAATCCGCAAGTAAGGGAGACTTTTTTTAAGCGCTCAAAAATAACAACTACTATTCGTGATTTTCTTACCGAAAGGGGATATTTAGAAGTGGAAACCCCTATACTTCAGCCTATACCAGGGGGAGCAGCTGCCAGACCTTTTATAACCCATCATAATGCCCACAATACAAAACTATATTTGAGAATTGCAAACGAGCTTTATCTAAAACGTCTTATAGTAGGTGGTTTCGAAGGTGTTTTTGAGTTTGCGAAAGATTTTCGAAATGAAGGTATGGATAAAACACATAACCCTGAATTTACTGTAATGGAACTATATGTTGCATATAAAGATTATTTCTGGATGATGGAAATAACTGAAAACTTGATAGAAACAATTTCTAATGCAGTACACCAAAAAACAGAAATCCATGTTGGAGATCAAAAAATTGACTTTAAAGCTCCTTACCCTAGAGTTCCAATTTTTGAAGCAATCAAAAAATATACTGGAATTGATATTTCTCAAATGAATGAAATAGAATTACGTGAAACAGCACAAGAACTAAATATCGAAGTAAACGATACTATGGGAGAGGGTAAACTTATAGAAGAAATATTTAGTGAAAAATGTGAGAGTCACTTTATTCAACCTACTTTCATTACAGATTATCCAAAATCTATGAGTCCTCTTACAAAAGAGCATAGAACTAAAAAAAATCTTACAGAAAGATTTGAACTGTTTGTTAATGGAAAAGAATTGGCTAATGCATATTCGGAATTAAATGATCCTATCGATCAAAAAAACCGTTTTGAAGCACAATTGGCACTAAGTGAAAAAGGCGATGATGAAGCTATGTTCATAGACCAAGATTTTCTTCGTGCGTTAGAATATGGAATGCCTCCAACTTCTGGGATTGGTATAGGTATTGATCGCTTAGTAATGCTTATGACAAATAATAGTTCTATCCAAGAGGTTCTATTTTTTCCTCAAATGAAAGCTGAAAATGAAAATTTAGAACTCACTGAAAATGAAAAAAATATTTTAAAAATCTTACTAAATAAAAGTCCTGCAATTCTTCAAGAGATAAAAGAGGAGGCAAACCTAAGTAATAAAAAATGGGATAAAACAATAAAGGGTTTATGTCAGAAAAAAATTGTTAATGTCGAAAAAAATGGCGACCAACTAATGATCCAAATAATTAAATAAGCAGGCTAAATTAATATAATATAACCCAATTGAATTTAAAACTAAACCTGCATGACTAACAAGGTTCCTAGTTGGATATTTTAATTCAAAATTTGCTGACTACTTTTCGAAAAGCTTCAATTGTATAATTAATATCACTAAATGTTAGGGCATCATTTAAAAAATAACTTTCAAAAGCGCTAGGAGGTAAATAAATACCTTGATCTAACATACCATGAAAATAGTTTTTAAATAGTTCATTATCTCCTAATGTAGCCGATTGAAAATCAACAACCGGTTGTTCCGTAAAATGAAGAGAAAACATAGAGCCTATTCGATTTATTTGGTAGGGCACACCTTTGCTATTCAAAATTTCTTTAAATCCTAATTCTAAGTTTTCTGTTTTCTTTTCAAGACGAGTATAAATCTCCTGGTCAGCATTTAATATTTGAAGAGTAGAAAGTCCAGCTACCATGGCAATTGGGTTACCACTGAGAGTTCCAGCCTGATAAACTGGTCCTTCAGGTGCAAGTTGTCTCATTATTTGTTTTTTTGCAGCAAAAGCACCAACAGGTAATCCCCCTCCTAGAACCTTACCATAGGTCACAATATCAGCGCTAACTCCTAGTAATTCCTGAGCTCCACCTTTTGCTAAACGAAATCCAGTCATTACTTCGTCAAAAATGAGTAGACTAGCAAATTTGTCACATATACTTCTTAATCCTTCCAAGAATCCATGATTTGGAGAAATGCATCCCATATTTCCTGCAACAGGTTCAACAATAACGGCTGCAATTTCTTCAGGATACTCACCAAAAAGTCTTATCACTTCGTCTAAATTATTAAAATCTGCTAAAAGTGTGTCTTTGGCTGTACCCTGAGTTACTCCTGGGCTACTTGGACTCCCAAAGGTAACAGCTCCACTTCCAGCTTCAATGAGAAAGGCATCAGAATGGCCATGGTAACATCCTTTAAATTTTATAATTTTTTCTCTATTTGTATACCCTCTAGCTAAACGAATTGCACTCATACAAGCTTCTGTTCCAGAATTCACAAAACGTATTTTATCCTTGTTTTTTATCATGTCTAATGCTAGGACTGCTATTTCTGTTTCTAAATCAGTTGGTATACCAAAGGATGTTCCTTTTTCCACTCTCATTTTTATAGCTTTGATGACAGGGTCGAAAGCATGACCTAAAATCATGGGTCCCCAGCTTGAGATATAATCGATAAAAGTATTCCCATCTTTATCGTAAAGTAATGCCCCTTTTGCTTTTTCTATAAAAATAGGGGTTCCACCTACAGATTTAAAAGCTCTTACTGGAGAGTTTACTCCACCAGGAATAACTTTTTGGGCCTCTTTGAATAAAATACTACTTCTTTGGTACCGCATATCTAGTTTGTTTGAGGAATCCTTAATTCCTGACCGATGAAAATTGTTTGATTTTTAATATCATTAAACTTCACCAAATTTTCTAAGGCAACTCCATATTGTTTGGAAACTGAATATAATGTATCGCCTTTTTTTACTTTATGAACAAAATTAGGAGTTAGTTCATTAGGAGTATACATTTCAATTTGTCTTTTAAATATTTTCGAATCAAACCTCATAAGTTCAAATCTTTCAACCAAGCTGATTAATTTCTCCGCATAATCTGGATCTGTTGCGTAACCAGCTTTCTTGAGGCCCTTAGCCCACCCTTTATAATTACTTAATTTCATTTTAAAAAGTGGAGAATAACGTTGACGGTTTTTTAAAAATAGAGAGTGGTCTCGAAAAGAAGAAGCAACATTTTTGTATACTCTAAAGCATTCACCCTTTTTGTCATCATCATGATATATTTTCTCTCCACTCCAATTCTTATGACATTTAATACCAAAATGATTATTACCTTCTTTTGCCAGACGACTGTATCCCATGCCAGATTCTAAAATACCTTGCGCTAATATTATACTTGCAGGAATTTTGTGAGCTTTCATTTCATCTTTCGCAATTGAACTATATTGATCAATATAAATTTCTATTTTTTCTTTAGTACTTAAAATTTTAATTGGTATTGCATTAGATTGTTCAGAAGAAACAATTTCTTTTTTAGGATTATCCAATACTTTTTTATTTGAAATCAGTTTTCTTGAGGTCCCACAAGAAATTGTGAAAGTAATTAATATGGTTAAAAAAAATACTTTGAATATGAAAGAGTTTGCAGGTGCTTGTTCTTTAATTTGGAATTTATTGATGCAATTCCTTGAAGACCACCAGTATGAATTGCTAAAATTTTTGAGCCTCGCTTCCATTTATTTTTCTTAATCAATTCAAAAATAGCAAAAAGCATCTTGCCTGTGTAAATTGGATCCAATGGAATTCGATATTTGTCATAGAATGAATTCATAAATTCAATAAGTTTTGTCGTTGTCTTTGCGAAACCTCCAAAAGTATAATCCGAATTTATTTCCCAATTATTTTTTGTAGTGTAAGTACAAATAACTTCAGATATTAAAGGGTTAATTAAAGCATTAAAACCTAATATTTTTTGATCATTCGAAGAACCATTAATTAATCCTGCTACAGTTCCTCCAGAACCCAAACTTGAACAAATGATATCAAATTCTAAGTCTTTAGAATTAAGGATCTCCGAACAACCTTTAACCCCTAATGGTTCAGTGCCACCTTCTGGTATCAATCTGAATTTTGGAAACTTTCTCAATGTTTGAATTACTTCAAAAGAAGATTCTTTTTTAGAATAGGCTTTCCTTGACAGACAAACTAATTTCATACCCTGAGAATGACAGAAAGACAAAGTGCTACTTTTCATTATTTTATTTTTCCACTCTTCACCACGAACAAATCCAATAGTTTTTAATCCTAACATTTTCCCTGCTGCTGCCGTTGCAGTTAAATGGTTTGAAAATGCACCTCCAAAAGTAGCGATGACAGGAATTTTATTAGAAATGGTTTTTTTTAAAATATATTTTAATTTTCTAAACTTATTCCCAGAAACAATTGGATGTAATAAATCTTCTCTTTTTAAGAAAAGACTACAACCATTTATAACTCCTAGAAATTGATTTGGTGTTTTATTATTTTCATTAAATAAATCCATTTTTAATAATCCATAAAATGAGATGATTTAAAATAAAACCAAGGATGATAAAATTAACTGAGTATGCAAATTAAAATTCAGATTTTGATTGAAACAAATTTTTAAACTGAAATGTTTAGTTTGAAAAAAAATTTTTTTCGGCATTATTTTTGAATTATATTAGAAAAAATTATCTAAGTGAACAAAGTTTTTTTGTTGTCATTATTTTTAATTTTAAGCAGCTGTTCATCCATTAGGGTATACTCGGATTTTGATAATAACGTTGATTTCTCAAATTACAAAACCTTTGCTTATTTTAAACCCGAAATTGACAGAGTTGATATTTCAGATCTTGATAAACGAAGGATCCTAAAAGCGCTCGATTATGAAATGAGTCTAAAGGGTTTATCAAAATCTGAAACTCCTGACCTTCTGATTGGATTTACCACTAAAGCCAAAGATAAAATATATGTTAATAATTTTAATAATTTTAGCTGGGGCTGGGGCTGGGGCTGGGGATTTAATCCTTGGTTATGGGGCCCTAATGGATTCAATACAATAAGTACAAAGACAGAAGGCACTCTTTATGTTAATATAATTGATGCAACCACAAGACAACTCGTTTGGCAAGGAAAAGGAAGAGGTGGAATTGATGAAAATATAAAAAACAGGAATGAACGTATATCCATGTTTGTAAAAGAAATAGTTGGAAGCTATCCCCCAGAAATAGATTAATTATCTGAAAATAAAATCTTCTCCGCTTTGTCCAAAGCTAAAGCTAAACCCTCAGTTTCCTTTCCTCCAGCTGTAGCATAAAAAGACTGGCCACCGCCACCACCACCAATGTATTTACCTAAGTAATTTACTGTCTGAGCTGCATTTCTGCCCTCTTGATTTACTAATATTTTGGATATATAACAACTAATCAATGGCTTACCAGTTTTCCGAGAACCAAATACTAAAATAATTTTATCAAAATCTTTACCGATCTCAAAACTTAAATCTTTCATGCCTTGAGCATCTATTTCAATTTCTTTAGATAAAAAATTAATACCAGAAATAGTTGTGATCTCATTAATTAACTTGTTTTTTAATGTTTGTAATTTTAATTTTGAAAGTGCATGGATTTCTTTTTTTAGAAATGCATTTTCTTTTTGAAGATTTTGGATTGTATTTAATGGATCCTGTGAATGTTTTAAAATTGTATTAATTCTTTCTAAAGTTTGCGTTTGCTTTTTAAAATAACTTTTGACTGCTTCACCAGTAATTGCTTCAATTCTCCTTACACCAGAAGCGACTGCGCTTTCTGATATAATTTTAAAATACCAAATATCCGAAGTGTTTCTTACATGAGTCCCTCCGCAGAGTTCTATTGATTCAGAAAATCTTATTGTACGTACACTTTTTCCATACTTTTCTCCAAAAAGTGCAATTGCTCCTTCTTCTATTGCTTTATCATAGGGTACTTCTCTTTGTTCTTCAAGAGGAATTTTTTTTAAAATTCTTTGATTAACAAATTCCTCAATATTTTTAAGCTCTTCTTTATTAACCTTTGAAAAATGAGAAAAATCAAAACGGAACATTTTTGGGTGAACCATTGATCCTTTTTGTTCGACATGATTTCCCAGAATAGATCTCAAAGCCTGGTGTAAAAGATGGGTGGCCGAATGATTAGATGAAATATTTTGGCGAAATTCAAAATCAACGACAGCTCTAAGGTTGATATCTATTTTTTTTGGAAGACTTTTACAATGGTGGATGATAAGATTATTTTCTTTTTTCGTGTCTATGATATTAAAAGTTTCTCCATTTTCAGATTCTAAATATCCTTGATCTCCAATTTGGCCACCACCTTCCGGATAAAAAGGGGTTTTATCAAAAGTTAGCTGGTAGAAGTCTCCGTCTTTTTTAGTATTCATTTTTCTATGTCGAGTGATCATTATTTTTGAATCTAACTTGTCATATCCCATAAATTCTGTCGTTTCAGAATCGTTTATAATAAACCAATCTCCAATCGTTGAGAAACTAGCACCTCTGGACCTTGATTTTTGTCTCTCCATTGCTTTTTCAAATCCGTCTTTATCAATATCTAATCCTCTTTCATTTGCAATAAGAGAAGTCAAATCAAATGGGAAACCAAATGTGTCATAAAGCTCAAAAACCCTTTCGCCTGGAATCTTTTTATCATTTAAATTTCCTATAACATTTTCTAAAAGAACGAGTCCTTGCTCCAATGTTTTAAGGAAAGATTTTTCTTCTTCCATTATTACATTAAATGCGAGTTGTTTTTCTCTATTCAACTCAGGGAATATATCTTCTAATTGTTTAGTTATAATCTCAACTAATAAATATATAAAGGGCTTTTTCTGATCTAAAAAAGTAAAACCATATCGAATAGCTCTTCTTAAAATTCTTCTTATTACGTAACCCGCGCCAACATTACTTGGAAGTTGACCATCTGCGATAGCAAAAAAAACGGTTCTTATGTGATCTGCAATAACACGTATAGCTATATCAACTTGCTGTGAGACACCATAATTATTTTTTGTTATTTTTTCGATTTCATTAATTATGGGAGTAAAAATATCAGTGTCATAATTTGAAGTTTTACCCTGTAAAACCATGCATAATCTTTCAAACCCCATTCCGGTGTCGATATGTTTTTTTGGTAATTTTTCAAGCACTCCATTTGCATTTCTATTAAACTCTATAAAAACTAGATTCCACAACTCAATTACCTGAGGGTGATTTTTATTCACTAATTCAGAACCTTGTGTTTTATTCCATTCTGTTTTAGGTCGAGTATCAATATGGATCTCCGAACATGGCCCACAAGGTCCTTGATCCCCCATTTCCCAAAAATTTTCTTTTTTACTGCCAAGTAAAATTCTGTCTTCGGGAAGAATAACCTTCCAAAGGTTATAAGCCTCAGTGTCTTTTTCCAATTTTTCTTCCGCAGAACCTTCAAAAATTGTTACGTATAGTCTATCTGGATCAATCTTGTAAACATCGATCAATAATTCCCAAGCCCATTCTATTGCTTCTTTTTTGAAATAATCTCCAAAACTCCAATTGCCTAACATTTCAAAAAAAGTATGATGATATGTGTCAATACCTACCTCTTCTAAATCATTGTGTTTACCTGAAACTCTTAAGCATTTCTGGGTATCAGTAATTCTTTTTGAGGTGGGCTCAGTGTAACCCAAAAAAAACTCTTTAAACTGATTCATCCCAGCATTTGTGAACATCAAACTTGGGTCATTTTTGATAACCATCGGTGCCGATGTTACTATTTCGTGTGCTTTTGATTCAAAAAAATCTAAAAACTGTTTCCTTATAAGAGATGATTTCATTCAATTAGAAGTTTTTTTGTTTTAATATGTTTCCAAATTTACTTTAATACTTAGAAACGATAAATTTTCCCAAATTTTGTATCTTTAGCGAATTGTTATTTTGATGCAAAAGAAACGAAAATTTACAAAACTTTATGAGTAAAGTTAAATACTATTTTGATGCCGAGACACTTTCTTACCGTCCAATTAAGGCAACTAACACAAACCGCATAATAAATTTTTTACTTTTTGTTTTATCATCATTCTCTTTTGGCCTTATTTGTCTTTTAATTTTACTCAACTCTGATATTTTAAATACCCCTTCTGAGGTTGCACAAATAAGAACAATTCAAAATTATGAATTACAATTTGATATCTTAAATAAAAAACTATCACAGCTAGAATCAGTAGTCGCCAATGTAGAAGAAAGAGATAATAATTTATATCGTGTTTATTTTGAAGCAAGCCCTATACCTATTGAGCAAAGGTACGCTGGTTTTGGTGGAGTTAACAGATACAGAGATTTAGAAGGTTATGACAATTCTGAGCTTATTGTAAACACTACAAAAAGACTAGATATACTTACCAAACAAACGGTTGTTCAATCAAGATCCTTAGATGAAATCGAAAGACTTGCTGCAAACAAATCTGAACTAATTGCGGCAATCCCAACAATCCAACCAATAAAAAATAAAGATCTTACAAGAGTTGCTTCGGGGTTTGGTTATAGAATTGATCCTTTTACAAAAAAACGTCGATTTCATTACGGGATGGATTTCACTGCGAAAAGAGGAACTCCTGTCTATGCTACAGGTAATGGAATTGTAAAGCGTGCAGACAATCGCTCATCTGGTTATGGCAAACATATACGTATAGATCATGGATTTGGATATGTGAGCCTTTATGCACATCTATCCAAATATAATGTCAGAAGAGGACAGAAGGTAAAGCGAGGTGATATTATTGGATACGTAGGAAATACTGGAAGATCAGCAGGACCTCACTTACATTATGAGATTTTAAAAGACAAAAAGAAAATCAACCCATTAAATTTTTATTATGGGAATCTTTCTCCAAAAGAATTTGAAGCCTTATTAAGCCAATCAAAACAAGAAAACCAATCTTTGGATTAATATGCACTTTGACCTTCCAGAAAAAAGGTATTATTCAATTGGAGAAGTAGCAAAAGCATTTCAGGTTAAGCCCTCATTACTTCGCTTTTGGGAAAAAGAATTTGAACAGATAAAGCCAAAAAAAAAGCAAAGTGGTACTAGAAAATATACTCAGGAAAACATAAAAACGATTCAATATATTCATCATCTTGTAAAGGAAAAAGGCATGACATTAGAGGGTGCAAAAAAGCAATTATTGCTAAAGCCAAAAGATGATAAAAAAGAGACTATACTGTCAAAGCTTGAGAGCATAAAAGACTCATTGGAAAAATTAAAGATTAAACTTTAACTTTTCATTTCTTTCTAAAAAATATTTGAATAGGGACCCCTTGAAAATTAAATTTACTGCGGATTTTATTTTCTAAAAACCTTCTGTACGGGTCTTTTATATATTGTGGCAGATTGCAAAAAAATACAAATTGAGGATAATTTGTTGGCAATTGAGTACAAAATTTAATCTTAATATATTTTCCTTTAGAAGATGGCGGTGGAGTTTTTTCGACAAATGGTAATATTTCATTATTTAGAGTTTTTGTTGGTATTTTTCTTTTTCTATTATTGAAAACTTCTATTGCAGTCGAAACAGCCTTAAAAATACGTTGCTTATTCAAAGATGAAATAAAAACAATCGGAATGTCTTTGAAAGGAGATATAGCCTCTCTAATCTCAATTTCATATTTCTTTGTCACATTACTACTTTTTTTTAGTAAGTCCCATTTATTTACCAAAATAATTATGCCTTTATTATTCCGATGTATTAACCAAAAAATATTCTGAACCTGACCGTCAAAACCTCTTGTCGCATCAATAATTAAGATGCATACATCGGCATACTCAATTGAACGAACTGACCGCATAATTGAATAAAACTCAATGTCTTCTTTTATCTTTGCTTTTTTTCTTATTCCAGCAGTATCAACTAGATTAAAATCAAATCCAAATTTTTTGTATCTTGAATTGATACTGTCTCTTGTAGTTCCCGCGATTTTTGTTACAATGTTTCTTTCTTGTCCTATAATAGCATTAATAAATGACGACTTTCCTGCATTTGGCCTCCCAACTACAGCAAAATTTGGGATCTCATCTTCAATTTTTTTTTCCTCGTTAGGCATGCAGCTTATCAAATCGTCTAACAATTCTCCTGTTCCACTTCCACTAACGCTAGAGATACAATAAAAATTTTCATAGCCAAGAGTATAAAATTCTGAGGTCATCTGGGCCCTAGAAGTGTTGTCAACTTTATTAATTGTAAGATAAACCGGCTTTTGTGAACGTCTTAAGAGTTTTGCAATATTTTGGTCCATTCCAGTGACCCCATCAGTCACATCCACAATAAACACAATAACATCAGCTTCTTCAACTGCTAAGCTAACTTGTTTATCTATTTCCTTTTGGAAAACATCGTCACTATTTTCTAAATATCCACCGGTATCAATTATAGTAAATTCTCTACCATTCCAATCAGATTTTCCGTAATGGCGGTCCCTAGTAACTCCACTTTGTGAATCAACAATAGCGTCTCTTTTTTGAATCATTCTATTAAAAAAAGTTGACTTACCAACATTTGGCCTTCCGACTATTGCCACAATTCCACTCATCATTTTGATTTGTTGTAAAAATAATATTTTCACAACCATAGTATTTAATTTAAGATTAAAGATTTTGCACAAACACTATAAATCACTAAATTCGCAACCTACATCGCGAGGTAGAGCAGTGGTAGCTCGTCGGGCTCATAACCCGAAGGTCGCAGGTTCGAGTCCTGCCCTCGCTACTTAAAAAGACCAGTTAGTCGCTGGTCTTTTATTTATAATTAACCTTAAATTTAATACAATCAATTAGCTTTAACTTTTACTTTTTTATTCAGCGTTTGGAGAAAAAAAATAATCATAAATCTGGTTTTGTATCTATAATTGGAAACCCCAATGTAGGGAAATCTACATTTATGAATGCACTCTTGGGTTCTGATATTTCAATTGTCACATCAAAAGTACAAACTACAAGACATCGTATTTTGGGAATTGTAAATGGTCAAAATTTTCAGGTAATTTTTTCCGATACCCCTGGAGTTATAAAACCATCTTATGAGATGCAAAACTCTATGATGAATTTTGTAAAAGAGGCACTCAAAGATGCTGACATCATTATTTATATGGTTACACCTCAGGATGAAGAGCTAAAGGATCAAAAGTTATTGAACCGAATAAAAAAAACCAAATCAACTTTATTTGTACTTATAAATAAAATTGATATGTCAACTCAAGAATTAGTTGAGAAAAAAGTTAATTATTGGAGATCCGTTTTACCTTCAGCAAAAGTTTGTCCAATATCAGCGTTAAATGGTTTTTTTATAACTGAGGTCTTTGATTTGATAATAAAATATATTCCAAATTCCCCTGCCTATTTTCCAAAAGATCAAATTACTGACAAGCCTGAACGCTTTTTTGTAAATGAATCTATTAGAAAACAAATTCTACAACGGTATAAAAATGAAATACCTTATTCTGTTGAAGTAATAACAGAAGAATTTAAGGAGAGTCCTAAAATCATAAAAATTAGTTCAGTAATATTAGTTGAAAGAGAAACTCAAAAAGGTATAATTATTGGGCATAAAGGAAATGCATTAAAGCAAGTTGGAATTAGTGCTAGAAAATCTTTACAAAATTTCTTTAATAAGAAAATTTATTTGGAATTACATGTAAAGGTTTCTAAAAATTGGCGCTCCAATAATCAACAACTTAAAAAGCTTGGATATTAAAATTCATTTTTTTAAATACGTATATTTAAAAATAAATCTATAGTGATACTCTTATGATAAGACTAGTTTATTTATTTCTTTTTTCAATTATATTATTTTCTTGTACAAGCCCAAAAAAAAGTCCTCCAAATATTGTTTTTATTATGTCAGACGACCACGCCTATCAAGCCATAAGTGCATATGGGTATGGTTTAAATAATACACCCAACATTGACCGTATCGCAAATGAAGGGGCAATATTTCAAAAAGCATTTGTAACAAACTCTATATGTGCGCCAAGTAGAGCAGTGATGCTAACTGGTAAGCACAGCTTTGTGAATGGAAAAGTTGATAATATCCAAGACTTTGATTGGGACCAAGATAATTTTGCTAAACATCTTCAAGAAGTGGGTTATCAGACAGCATTAATTGGTAAAATTCATCTAAGAGGTTTTCCGCAAGGTTTTGACTATTCTGCAGTGCTCCCAGGTCAGGGACATTACTATAATCCTGATTTTATAATTAATGGTATTCAAGAGCGAATTGAAGGGTATGTAACAAATATTACAACAAAAATTGCTCTAAATTGGCTAAGTGAGAAACGCGATAAGACTAAACCTTTTTTACTTCTTTACCATCAAAAGGCACCTCACAGAAATTGGAAACCGGAAAAAAAATATTTAAATCTTTTTGATGATAAAGACTTTAACCCCCCAGCTAATTTTTTTGATGATTATAGTAATAGAGGTACTGCTGCAAAAACACAAGAAATGCTAATTGCAGCTACGGAAGAGCAGATTAAAGCTGCTCACGGTAACGGTGGCCAAGCTAGATGGGGACACGACTTTAAAATGATAATTGATCCATATGGTAAAAACACAGGTTTTGAAAATGAATTAAAACGATTTAATAGTGATCAAAAAAGAGACTGGCTTGATGCTTACACTCCCAAAAATGAAAAAATGAAAAAACAAAAGCTAACTGGAAAGGATTTAGCACTTTGGAAATTTAATCGGTATATCAAAGATTATCTCCGTACAATTCAATCGGTTGACGATGGTGTTGGTGAATTATTAGATTACTTGGACAGGGAGGGCTTAACAGAAAATACAATTGTAGTTTACACCTCTGATCAAGGTTTTTATCTAGGAGAACATGGTTGGTTTGATAAACGATTTATGTATGAGGAATCACTTCGAACTCCACTATTGATCAGGTATCCAAAGGAAATAAAGCCAGGTATAAAAATCTCTCAAATGATCCAGAATCTTGATTTTGCTCCCACTTTTCTTGATTATGCTGGAATAACTGCAAGTAAAGATTTTCAAGGTATGTCATTTAAAAATATTGTAAATCAAAAAGAATCTAAATGGAGAGATGCTATCTATTATACGTATTATGAATATCCATCAGTTCATATGGTCAAAAGACATTATGGTGTAAGGACTGAAAGATATAAATTAATCCATTTTTATTATGATATTGACGAGTGGGAGTTATATGATTTGAAAGAAGATCCATCTGAGATGAACAATGTATATGGCAATCCTCAGTACAAAAAAATTCAAGATAACCTTCATCTAAAGTTAAGAGAACTAAGAAAAGAATACGGAGATTCTGATTCACTCGATCTTATGCATATTAAAAGGTATGTTTCCAAAATAAACAATTGATTTATTCCTACTTTTGAAATAAATTAAGGTTATTACTACTAGTATAGACTTACACGGAATTCGTCATAAAGAAGCCCTTGAAAAAGTAGAAACTGAGCTTCAAAATCTACAAGAACAAGGATCTTTTTCTTTAACAATTATTACAGGAAACTCGAGTATTTTGCAAGAAAGGATATTAAAAAAACTTAAAGAACAAAATACATTAACTTATTATATCCCATCTTGGAATTTAGGGCAAATAATTGT